>Ga0315540_10000049_pt1 | contig 54990 bp, 52 predicted proteins | sample SalMarSW160110MG_FD_203677 | JGI IMG/M metagenome (GOLD analysis project Ga0315540, IMG submission 203677) | Salt marsh sediment microbial communities from the Plum Island Ecosystem LTER, Massachusetts, United States - Salt Marsh Sediment SW1601-10 ...
TGGAAGGTGCCACCAGCACCTCCACCCCTGCAAAGGTGGACTGGAGCCACACCAGTTTACGGGCCCGGTCCACTACAGGGGCGACCCTCCGGGGTTCTCCCAGGATGATGTTGCACCCTTCGACATATTCCAGGGCCTCCTCGGCCGTGTCAAAGGAAAATATCTCAAGGTCCGGGAGGTGGGCTCCCCTGACAAGATCCTCATACTGAGCGGAATCACGGGATAAGATGAGGAGTCTGTTGTTCCCCTGTTCCATGAATACCTCTTCAGGATTTGTAGATGCCTTTTTGCCGACGGGCCTCCGCCGTTTTGCTGATGTGGGTATCCTCAAGCAGGTCGAGGCCCAGTTTATCCTGTATCATTGTTTTGAGGTAATCCAGGTGGGGACACTTGGGGCCGTGATAGCTCTCTCTAGTGATACACGTTGCCAGGTGGATGACGATCCTGTCCTTTTCAATCTTTTCCTCTTTCTTGGCCATCTTTACCAGGTCCTGGAGTTTTCGGTGGACCGCCATGCCGCAGCAGCCTCCGCAGGTCAGGTGCAGGGTACGATAGTTGTTTTCTTTCGGGTATTCCAAAAAACCGCCAGTCCGCTCATTGAACGCCTTTTCGCAGAAATACCCGGAGCACCTTTCCATGGCTATGTGGCACTGAACTACTGCAATGATTTCCTTTTCCTTCATAAACCCTGCTCCCTTCTCATTCATTGGTTACATTGAGCTCCCGACTTAACCACAGATCCACGTCCCATGGCAACAATTATGTGTTCGTCACGGACCGCCACGAGAGTTTCATCCTTGAGGAGGGATTTTGTGAGGGGCTTATTTGTTCATATCCCCGCGAGGGTCAGTCCGTTAGCCCGTTTAGCCCATTGACCGGCTCAACAGGGTTGACAAGGGCATGCCCGTTTGCTATCAAATGTTCGCATGCAAACGGTTTTTCCTGAACCCAGATATTTCATCTGTTCCCTGACCACCCTGGCCGCCCGAAAAATGGTAGCCTACTACAACCGTGTCCTGGGCCCCCTCGGCCTTACGGCCCAGCAGGTGATGGCCCTCGGCGCTCTGTGGCGGGAGGAAAACGTCAGTCTGGGGAAATTTGCAGAGCGGGCCGGCATGGGCAAGGCGGCCGCCGTGACCATGATCAGGCGTCTGGAACAGATGGGCCTGGTCTCCCGGGAGCCCCACCCGGATGATGGGCGGTTGAACCTGCTTAAACTCACGGACAAAGCACGAAAACTGGCCCCGCAGGTGGCGGAAAAGGTTGCCCTTCTGGAAAAAAACATTGAATCGGCATTGGGGCAGGAAGAAACGCGAACCCTCATCGAGGCCCTCTCGGTGATTCAGGATATGGAGCTATGATGTCTCTTGCAGCAAAAGATCATGACCCGAACCAGAAGATGTTTCAGTCCATTGAAAAGAGCCCTCTTTATCGCATACTGAATCCAAAATCCATCGCCTTCTACGGGGCCTCCAACAATTTTTCGGCCATGGGGACCACCCAGTTCAGTTATCTCAAGGCGTTGGGATTCGATGGCCCCCTCTACCCCATTCATCCCAAGCTGGATGAGGTGCAGGGGCTGAAGGCCTACAAAAGCGTCCTGGATCTTCCCGAGGTACCCGAGCTGGCGGTCATGGTGCTCCCGACACGCGTCGTGCCGGAGATGATGGAAGAATGCGGGAAAAAGGGGGTCCGCCATGTCGTCATTGTTTCCGGAGGGTTTAATGAGGTAGGCGGCGATGGTGTCGACCTGCAAGGCCGTATCGTGGACATCGCCAGGCGATATGACATGCGTTTTCTTGGCCCCAACTGTATCGGGGTGGTCAATTCCTATCACAAACTGAACACCACCTTTTTCCCTTACGATATAGCACCCGGCTTCATCGGGATGGCCTCCCAGAGCGGGAGTTTCGTCACCCAGATGTTCGACTACCTGGGCAGGTTCGGGCTCGGATTCAGCTCGGCCGTCAGTGTCGGGAACGAGGCCAATATGGACATCGTGGACTGCCTCAAGTACCTCGCGGCATGTCCCAACACCAAGGTCATCGCCCTCTATATTGAGGCCATTCGAAAGGGCAGTGCGTTTCTGGAGGCGGCCAGGGCCATCACGCCACACAAGCCAATTGTCGCCTTTTACGTGGGCGGTTCCGAGACCGGTAAACGTGCCGGGTTTTCACACACCGGAGCCATGGCCGGACCGGACCGTCTCTATGACGGGGTGTTCCGGCAGAGCGGCATCATACGCGCCCGGTCCATAGAGGAACTGTTCGATTTCTGCTGGGTGCTCGGGGCCTGCCCTTCACCCAACGGCAATCGCATGGTTATCCAGACCCATTCAGGGGGTCCCGGGGCTGCGGCTGCGGATGCCTGCGGCCGTGCAGGTCTCCAATTGCCCTCATTGTCGTCCCAAACACGTGAGAAGATCGGCCCCTACGTCCCCCATACGGGAAGCATCAACAACCCGGTGGACCTGACCTTCACCAAGAACCCGCTCGACTACTTCAGCAGCATCCCCAAGGTTCTGCTGGAAGCGCCCGAGACCGACGGGCTCCTCGTCTATTTTCTCGTGCCCACCCAGACGGTGCGACGAACCCTGGAAAGCCTCGGCGTCCCGGAGGATCAGGTCGTGGCTCAGAGTGAAAACATTATTGAACAGCAATCCACTGCCGTCTCGGCCCTGCCCCGGGACCACCACAAACCCCTCATCGGTTTCTCCCTTCGAACCCGAGACGATCTCTTTATCGCGAAGCTGCAGGACCGGGGCATCCCCGTCCTTTCCAGTCCCGAAAGGGCGGCACGGGCCATGGGTGCCCTGGCGCAGCATGCACAGTGGCGCAGGGAACATCCGGATCATTAGTAGTAAACCATGGCTGGTGTCGCTACAACAAAATTGTCTTCCAAAGGACAAGTGGTAATCCCCGAAAACATACGGAAGGAACTACAGTTAAAAGCGGGCGCTCAACTCGTCGTCGTTGGTAACAAATTGGTAACAAAGATGTTGTGATATTAAAAAATACCAACCAGGCGCCAATGGTTTGCAGCTCATTAAAAAGCCCCCGGCCGCCCTCATATTTAAAGGTGGATAGAGAGATTTGGGATTCTTGACTTCCCTGACGGGCTTGGATATACTTTTTGAATGTCGGATCTCGAAACTGCAACCGGATAACAACGCGACTTACTCAAATCTACTTTCCAGTTTCAAATTTCACTATTGCTTATGGAGGAGCCTATGAAAGTGCTTGTGAGTGACAATCTGTCGGAAGTGGGCGTCAGGATCTTTGAAGAGATCCCTGGCATTGAAGTGGACGTGAACACAGGGCTAACCCCGGAGGAGCTGAAAGGAATTGTCGGCCAGTACGAGGGGTTGGTGATCCGGAGCGCCACCAAGGTCACGGCCGAGATCATCGAGGCGGCCAAGAATCTGAAGGTCATCGGCCGTGCCGGCATAGGGCTCGACAACGTGGATATCCCCGCGGCCAGCCAGCGGGGCATCGTGGTAATGAACACGCCGGAAGGGAACACTATCACCACGGCCGAACACACCGTGGCCATGATCCTGGCCCTTTCCAGAAATATCCCCAGGGCGACGGCCTCCCTGAAGGAAGGCAAGTGGGAAAAAAAGAAACTCCAGGGCCGCGAGCTCTTCAACAAGACCCTCGGCCTGATCGGTTCCGGGCACATCGGACGCATCGTGGCCGACAGGGCCAAGGGGCTCAAGATGAAGGTGATCGTCTATGACCCTTACATCAAGCCCGAAACCATTGAGAAGCTGGACCTGGAGCCGGTCTCTTTCGAGGAACTCCTCCAGAGAGCCGACTACATCACCGTCCACACCCCCAAGACCGATGAAACCACCGACCTGATCAACAGAGAAGCCATCGCCAAAATGAAGAAGGGGGCTATGATCATCAACTGCGCCAGGGGCGGTATCGTCAACCAGGATGACGTGTATGAGGCCTTGAAATCGGGGCACCTGGGGGGCGCCGCTTTTGACGTCTTCACCTCAGAGCCCCCGGGAAAGATCGGGCTCATGGAACTGGACAATTTCGTCTGCACGCCCCACCTGGGAGCCTCCACCAGGGAGGCCCAGGACAATGTGGCCCGTGATGTGGCCGAACAGGTGGCTGCCTACCTCCTCCATGGGACGGTCAAGAATGCGGTCAATGTCCCCAGCATCAGCGAGGAGCTGATGCGGACCCTCAGGCCCTATGTCATCCTGGTGGAGCGGATGGGATCCCTCCATGCCCAGCTTGCCGATAGCGCCGTTGTGGAACTCCAGGTGAATTATTCGGGCAAGGTGGTGGACTACGATCTGGAGCCCCTGACCACCACCGCCCTCAAGGGACTCCTCACTCCCATAATGGGTGATGACATCAACTTTGTAAACGCTCGCTACATCGCGGCCGATCGTGGGATCAAGGTGGTTGAGTCCAAGAGCAGCACGTCTGAGGACTTCGGGAGCCTCGTGAACATGCGGGTCAAGACCCTTGAGGGTACCAACATCGTCTCCGGGACGATCTTCGGGAATACCCGACCCAGGATACTCAGGATTAACGATTTTTATCTTGAGGCCATTCCAGAGGGGCACATCCTCTTTATCCAGAATGATGACAGCCCGGGGGTCATAGGACAGATCGGGACCACCCTCGGCAAATACGGGATCAATATCAGCCGGATGCATGTGGGCGAGGAAAAGAAGAAAAAACAGAATATCATCTTCCTGGCCACCAGTGCCGTGGTCAGTGATGAGGTGCTCGAGGCCCTGCGGGCCATGGAGCACGTGTACATGGCCCGGCGAATCGAGCTGTAGCGACGACCTATGAGGAACGAAGTGGAGGAGAACCTGACACTCTTTTTCGGACGCTTTCTAAACACCCCGGAGGAAATGGACGCCTATTTGGGGTTAAAAGGTGGCCATTAGAGAGCGCCAGGCCTATGGAGGCCTGAACCCCAAATAGCCGTCCATGTTGTGGTTGGATGCCAAGTGCACTATGAGAAAGCGTCCAAAAAGACCCTCAGGTTCTCCTCCTGAGATCCGGTGAATAACGCGACTTCGTCGTAAGTCCAGAAGACCGGACTTTTTGTGATTTCATCACCCTTGGATCAGTGAATGGTGTCTTGTCCGATCGGCTTCTCGCGATCGGGCAAGAAGGCTTTGCTCTGCGTCCTCTGGTGACTCTACTGGTGAAAATTATCGTTGAAGGAGTGAATGAGATGACAGAACAGGAAGAAAAAGGGTTTGTGGTCAAGGATCGGCGGTCCTTTGATGAAAAGGGCGAGATGAAGGAAAAGGAACCGGAAAAAGAAGAAAAGCGGGAGGGAGCACCCCGGGCCGAGGCGAAAAAGAAACAAGAATCCCCGCCGCTCCCGGAGATCAATTTCAGTTCCTTGATTTTCAGCCTCAGTTCCTCGGCCCTGTTCCACCTGGGGGAAATTGCCGACCCCCAGACGAACGAGAAGAAAAAAGACCTGCCCCTGGCCAAACACGCCATCGATACCATCGCTATGCTTGAGAAAAAGACAAAAGGCAATCTCAGCGATGACGAAGCCAAATTCATTGATAGCGTCCTGACCGACCTTCGCTGGAGGTACGTGAAGGCCGCTGAATAAGAAGGAGACACTGAATGACCCAAGACAAAATGACGGCTACGTACCGTGCCGTCCACGCCTCAGCCTGTCTCGCATTGGCTGTTACAATGGCCTTTTTGACGACCCTGGCCCCGGTTGCCGGGGCCCAGACCACGTCCCTGCTCCCCGGCGCGCCGGGATCCTTTTCGGAACTGGCCAAGAAGGTGCGTCCATCCGTGGTCAACATCAGCACGGTCAAGACCATCAAGGGGCGGAGCGGTACCCCCTTTCACTTCCGGAAACCCTTCGGCCCCGACGACCCTTTCAAGGATTTTTTCGACCGGTTTTTTGGGAACCGGCTGCCCGAGAATTTCAGGCAGAAAAGTCTGGGTTCCGGTTTTATCATCAATGAAAAAGGCTATATCCTCACCAACAATCACGTTGTGGAAAAGACCGACGAGATCAAGGTAAGGCTGGCAGACGACAGGGAATTCAAGGCAGGGCTGGTGGGTCGCGATCCCAAGACGGATCTTGCACTGATACGCATCAAGGGCGCCGGTCCCCTGAAGCCCCTGCCCCTCGGGGATTCCGACAAGCTGGAGGTGGGAGACTGGGTGGTGGCCATCGGGAACCCCTATGGTCTGGGGAGCACGGTGACGGCCGGCATCGTCAGTGCAAAGTACCGTCATATCGGGGCCGGTTCCTATGACAATTTTATCCAGACCGATGCCTCCATCAATCCCGGCAACAGCGGAGGGCCGCTCCTGAACACTTCGGGCGAGGTGATCGGCATCAACACGGCCATCTTTTCCCAGAGCGGAGGAAGCATCGGCATAGGGTTTGCGATCCCCGTGAACATGGCCAAAGATCTGCTTCCACAGCTCGAGAAGGGCGAAGTGATTCGCGGTTGGCTGGGTGTGATGATTCAGCAGATCACCCCCGACCTGAAAGAAAAGCTCGGTCTGAAGACAGACAAAGGTGCCCTGGTGGCGGATGTGACGGCCGGTGGTCCGGCGGAAAAGGCCGGTATCAAGCGGGGTGACGTCATCCTTTCATTCGATGGAAAGGACATCAAGGAGATGAACGATCTCCCCTACCTGGTGGGAACAACCCCCATTGGTAAACGGGTGGAAGTGCTGGTGGTTCGGGACGGCAGGGAAAAGGCCTTCAAGGTGAAGATCAGCAGGCTGAAAGAGGAAACAAAGGTTGCCGTACCGCTGGAAAGAGAGCCGAATCTGGGCATGACCGTGGAAGAACTGACCCCAAAGCTTGCCAGGGACATGGGGCTCAAGGAAAAGAGCGGCCTGGTCGTGACCGGAGTGGAAAAAAACACGCCGGCCGACGAGGCCGGCCTGAAGATGGGCGATATGATTCTGGAGGTGGATCGGAAACCGGTCGAGACCCTCGAGATTTTCAACAAAAAGATCGGAGGCTATGAAAAAGGCGATACCGTCCTTTTCCTGGTGAAACGTGGGGGAACAACTCTCTATCTGACCCTTAAGATCTGGGAGTAGCCGGCCTTGAGTCCCCCTTTAATAACCGGGGCCACCGTTCGAACCCCTGCGAAGCTCAACATCCGCCTCAAGGTCGTGGGCCTGAGACCGGACGGATACCATGATCTCGTCTCCCTTATGGTGCCTGTAGGCATCTTCGATACGCTGGATTTTTTCCCCGGGCCTCCAGGGATCACCCTTTCCTGTGAGGGCACTGGAGTGCCCGAAAACGAGGAGAATCTCGTGTTTCGGGCCGCCCGGGCCTTTTTCGCCAGAATCGGCGGGGAGCCTGCCCTCTCCATTTCACTTCGCAAACAGATCCCGGTTGCGGCCGGCCTCGGTGGCGGGAGCAGCGATGCCGCTGCCACCTTGATGACATTGAACCGTATGCACGGGACCCCTCTGTCCGGGTTTGAAATGTCTGATGTGGCGCTGGGTCTCGGGGCCGATGTCCCCTTCTTTCTCCACAACCGTCCGTCCCTGGCCACGGGAGTGGGCGAGGTTCTTGAACCCATCAACTATTGGCCTCCATTCTGGTATGTCATTGTCACACCACCCCTGGCCATATCCACGGCATGGGTCTATGATCGTCTTGAAATGAACGCCACCCCGTCCACCGCAAATTCCGGCCAGCCGGATACGCAGCGATTAGAGTTGACAAATCACGAATATGACACTATACTTGCTTCCTTAAAAAAGGACCGACCTGACATCCGGTCCCTGCTTGAAAACGATCTGGAAACAGTGACGGTGGCCCATTACCCGGTGATCGATGCCATCAAGAAATTGTTGATGGAAACGGGTGCGGAGGGTGCACTCATGAGCGGAAGCGGGCCGAGCGTTTTCGGTGTGTTCCGGTCTGAAGAGGCTGCGAAAAAGGCAAAAAAGGCCGTTTCTTGCCGGCGTCCGGGAAAGGTGTTTGTTGCCGCTCCATATAAAGCAGCCGGTTTGCGAGTGTAGCGGATTTTCTTGCGATTCCATCAGATTGGGGTGTCGTCAAGCGGTAAGACACGGGCTTTTGGAGCCCGCATTCGGAGGTTCGAATCCTCCCACCCCAGCCATTATTCTTATGCATTATGAAAAGTCCATCCACAGGTGCGATGGTGACCTTTTTGGAAAGAGAACCTTTTGACATTGAACCCTGATATGAAATTATTTGGCGGAACGTCCAACCCTGCCCTGACCTTGGAAGTGTGCGACTATCTCGGCGTGGAGCCGGGAAAGATCATGGCGGGGACCTTCAGCGATGGAGAGACGCAGGTAGAGATAAACGAGAATATCCGGGGTAAGGATGTCTTTGTCCTCCAGTCCACCTCCACTCCTGTCAACGATAACCTGATGCAGCTGCTGATTATCATGGATGCCCTCAGGAGGGCGTCCGCCAAGCGCATCACTGCGATTATTCCCTATTATGGGTATGGTCGCCAGGACAGGAAAGTCAAGCCCCGTGTTCCCATCAGCGCGAAGCTTGTGGCCGATCTCATCACCGTGGCCGGGGCGAGCAGGGTTGTGTCCATGGATCTTCATGCGGGACAGATCCAGGGATATTTCAACATACCCGTGGACAATATTTTCGCTGCTCCCATCCTTCTGAATCATATTCAGACCCATTTCAAGAACCATCTGGTGATCGTCTCGCCCGATGCCGGGGGAGTGGAAAGGGCCAGGGCCTTTGCCAAAAGATTGAATGCGTCCATCGCCATCATCGATAAGAGGCGAGAGGCCCCCAATGTGGCCCAGGCCATGAATATCATCGGTGAAGTGGAGGGGAGGCAGGCGATTATCCTGGATGATATGGTGGATACCGCCGGGACTCTGACCCAGGCCGCGGTCGCCCTGATAAACAGGGGGGCCACAGAGATCTATGCCTGCTGTACGCACCCCGTTCTTTCCGGTCCGGCCCTTGAGCGGATTGCTTCTTCGCCCATCAACAAGCTGGTGGTCACCAATACCATTCCCTTGAAAAACGGTGCCGAGAAGTCGGGCAAGGTGATCGTCCTCTCCGTGGCCGAGCTTCTGGGAGAGACCATCAAGAGGATATACAACTCACATTCGGTAAGCACCCTCTTTGTGTAGGGATGAGCCCACCCCGGCGGGTATTTTTTTGCGATAGTTTGTGAAAAATTTTATTAGTTCGTTGGGCCATTCCAACGGGCGCCATATTCAACTGGAAAAACGAATTTACCGCCCGTTCACTCCGCTCATTCAAGGCGCGGAGGATGCAAAGTTTTTCTATGGTATTTTCCCCTGAGAGGGGGGGGGAATACTGTACAGCAGGCCCTTCGGGTAGAATAGAAATATTCATATTTTGATCGAAAACATTTCTATCAAAATCCCCCTCTCAGGAATTTTGATAAAATATCTTTCTTTGCGTTCTTTGCGGCTTTGCGGTGAAGCCGGAAGCCCGGAACGAAAAGTCATAAACTTTGGAGGAAAGCAATGGATCAACCCGTATTAGTTGCCCAGACAAGAGAGCAAACTGGAAAAGGGGCAGCCAGGAAACTCAGAAGAAATGACCAGCTCCCGGCCATCTTTTATGGCCCGGGGGCGGAAACCACCATGCTTACGCTGAACTACAGTGATTTCGAGAAAATCATACAGGGTGGTTCAGGTGAAAATACCCTGTTCAATCTCGAGATCCAGGCCAAAGACGGGAACCGGACCAAGATGGCCATGCTCAAGGAATTACAGAGCGATCCCGTTGAGAACTCCTATCTTCACGCGGATTTTTTCGAGGTCTCCATGGACAAGGAGGTCACCGTCAACGTTGCGATCGAGCTTACAGGAACGGCCGTCGGCGTAACCAACGGCGGTATACTGGAGAATATCCGAAGAGAACTGATGGTAACGTGCCTTCCGGGAAAACTGACCAATACCATTGAGGTGGATATCTCCAACCTTGATATCGGCGATACGCTGCATTTGGGAGATATCCGGCTTCCTGAGGGGATGAGGGCCATGGATGATGCCCATTTGGCCGTGGCGGTCATCGCGGCACCCACCGTGGCGGAAGTGGAAGAGGTCGAGGAAGAGGAAGCAGCGGAAATTACGGCCGAGTCGGAAGAGACGGGTGCCGAAGAATCAGAGACTGAATAGAAAGGAGGTGAAGGAGGCTTTATTGAAGTGTATTTGATTGTGGGCCTTGGCAACCCGGGGCCGGTATATGAAAATACCCGGCACAACATCGGCTTTCAGGTGATTCTCCGTTGGAGCCGGGAGCTGGGTATTGGTTTGACCCGGCGACGTTTCCAATCCAGGCACACCCGAACGGTCATCCAGGGGAAAACGGCTTTACTCCTTTGTCCGGAGACCTTCATGAACCTGAGCGGAAATGCGGTCAGGGCATTCACCGACTACTATGACGTGGATTATGGAAGCATCCTGGTCATTCATGATGATCTGGACCTTCCGGTGGGGAAGATCAAGGTTGTGAGAAAGGGCGGTTCAGGGGGACACAAGGGCATGGTCTCCCTCATCCGGCATCTTGGAACCGGGGACTTCCCCCGTTTGAAGATAGGCATTGGACGCCCTCGATATGATGAGCCCGTCGAAGATTTCGTTCTTGCTCCATTTTACAGGGACCAGAAGGACGTGATCGATCGGGTTGTCCAGGGGGCGGTTCGCACATGTGAATTGTTCGTTTTAGAAGGCATTGAATCGGCAATGAATACTATGAATTGTCAGGATTTCGCAAACTAGGAGGTAAGAATCTGATGCAGGGATTAACTGTTTACGCTCCATTTATAGGGATACTGAGTTTGATCATCGCTTGGCTGATCTACGGCTACGTCAAGAAGCAGCCCAATGGCAATCCGCTGATGCAGGAACTGGAAGAGGCCATCCATTCGGGGGCAATGGCATTCTTAAAGAGAGAGTATTCCGCTCTTCTTATTTTCATAGCGATCGTGTTTGTCCTTCTGGGATGGGGGGTCGCGTGGAAGACGGCCATCGCCTTCGTGACGGGCGCCTTCTGTTCCATGCTCGCAGGATTCTCCGGCATGACGGCCGCCACCAGGGGTAATTCCCGAACAGCGGAAGCGGCCAACAAATCAGGGCAGGCCGGCGCTCTCAACGTGTCCTATTTTTCAGGATCCGTCATGGGACTGGCAGTGGCGGGCCTCGGGGTCCTGGGCCTGGGATTTTGGTTCTGGATGTTCGGAGGAAGCCCGGACAGTGCGCAATATATCAACGGTTTTGCCATGGGGGCCAGTTCCATCGCCCTCTTTGCCCGTGTGGCCGGCGGTATTTATACCAAGGCGGCCGATGTGGGTGCTGACCTGGTGGGCAAAGTGGAAGCCGGTATTCCGGAGGACGACCCGAGAAACCCGGGTGTTATCGCAGACAATGTCGGCGACAACGTGGGTGATATCGCCGGCATGGGTGCCGACATCTTCGAGTCATTTGTGGGGTCCGTTATCGCCACCATAGCCATAGCGGCGACACTCGGTATCAACACTCCCGATACGCTGGCAGCATTCGTCAAGGCTTTTCCCACGCTCGGGGGCTTGACCGCAACGGCGATCAAGTTGAAATTCATGGCCATGCCGATCCTGGTGGTCATGATCGGTCTTTTGAGTTCTTTTGTGGGTGTCTTTTCCATCAAGCTGTTCCAGAAAGGGAACCCCGCGGGGGCTCTCAGGTATACGACCTTTGTGGCGGCCATTGTTTTTGTCATCTTGACCATTATTGTGACCAAGTCTCTCGGGATGCCCATGGGCGCCTTCTGGGCCATCTTCTCGGGACTGCTGTGCGGGATCGCCATCGGGCTCCTGGCCGAGTACTATACGTCAGGACCTCCGGTCAAGCGTATTGCCGAACAGTCAAAGACCGGCGCTGCCACCGTGATTATTGCAGGCCTGGCCGTGGGGATGCAGTCTACCTACCTCCCTGTCCTCGGTATCTGCGTGGCCACCTTTGTCGGGTTTCAAACAGCCGGCATCTACGGGATCGGCCTTTCCGCCGTGGGCATGCTGGCCACTGTCGGAGCCACTATGACGGTGGATGCCTACGGCCCCATTGCGGACAATGCGGGCGGCATTTCTGAAATGGCGGGCCTGGGCCCCGAGACCCGAAAGATAACGGACGGCCTCGATGCCCTTGGAAACACGACGGCAGCCATCGGCAAAGGCTTTGCCATCGGTTCTGCGGCCCTGACGGCCCTGGCCCTGTTTGTTGCGTTTGCGCAATCAGCAGGTCTGAAGATCATTGACATAAGGAACCCGATGGTCGTCATCGGGGCCTTCATCGGGGGAATTGTTCCCATGCTTTGCGCCGCCATGACCATGACATCCGTGGGCAAGGCCGCTTTCAAGATCGTAGAAGAGATCCGTCGGCAGTTCAGGGAAATTCCCGGACTCCTCGAGGGGAAAGAAGGTGTCAAACCGGATTCCAAAACCTGCGTTTCCATCGCTACCGGGTCTGCCTTGAAGGAAATGATTGCACCCGGTCTGGTCGCCGTGCTCACACCGGTAGCCGTCGGCTTTTTGCTTGGTAAAGAAACCCTGGGCGGCATGCTGCTGGGTGCTACCATTATGGGCGTATTCCTTGCGCTGTTTATGTCCAATGGCGGTGGCGCCTGGGATAATGCCAAGAAGTATATTGAAGAAGGGAATCTCGGCGGCAAAGGTTCCGACAACCACAAGGCCGCCGTGGTGGGCGATACGGTCGGCGATCCTTTCAAGGATACGTCAGGACCGGCCATGAACATCCTGATCAAATTGATGTCCGTGGTTTCCTTGGTTATTGCGCCGCTTTTACCGGCGATTGGTTATTTCTTGAGATAATTTTTTTCGGTGAGGAACGGGTGATGCCCGTTCCTCACCATTATTGTTAGATGAGGTTGTCTTGCAAGTTGGACGTATGGGGGATTTCATGTTTAACATAGGTGATTTGGCTGTCTACCCGGCACACGGCGTCGGCGTCATCGAAAAGATCGAAAGCCAGGAAATTTCGGGATGTTGCCAGGATTTTTATGTAATGCGAATCCTCGAAAATGACATGATCATCATGATTCCCACACATAATGTCAATAATGTGGGACTGAGGGAAATCATCGGCCAAAGGGAAGTCCCAAAGGTCTTTTCCATTCTGAAAAAACGGGATCTGCCCGTAGACAATCAGACCTGGAATCGCCGTTACAGGGAATACATGGAGAAGATCAAGACCGGATCGGCATTCGAGGTTGCTGAAGTCTACAGGGATCTCCTGATGCTCAAACTGGAAAAAGATCTGTCGTTCGGGGAGAGGAAGATGCTGGACACGGCGAGAAATCTTCTGGTCAAGGAGATCTCCCTGGCGAGAAATTGCGGTGAGCAACAGGTGGAGAAAGACCTGGACAACATCTTTGCATGACCGGGGGACTGACACCTGGCAAAGAATGATTTGGACACAGAATTTCAATTTGATGTCTCCCGAGAGGACCGGCCCCAGCGGTTGGATCTTTTTCTCGCCTCCCGGTCATTGGATATTTCCAGGTCCAGGATCCAGGAACTCATAAGGAAAGGTGCGGTCGAGGTCAATCAAGGTCCTTCCTGGGCCAGTTACAAGACACGTGCCGGAGACCATATCAGAATTACCATTCCCCCGCCTTCCCCCTCAAGCCTTGAGCCGGAACCGGTTGCATTCGAGATTATCCATGAAGACGATTCCATTCTGGTTGTGAACAAGCCCCCCGGCCTGGTGGTCCATCCGGCTGCCGGACATGCCACCGGAACCCTGGTCCATGGTCTGCTCTGGCATTGCAGCGGTCTTTCGGGTATCGGGGGTGTGGCAAGACCGGGCATTGTCCACAGGCTTGACAAGGATACCTCGGGGCTCATGGTTGTGGCCAAGAATGACCAGGCCCATGCAGGTCTGGCCCGCCAGTTTAAATCCGGAGAGGTCAGAAAAGAATACCAAGCACTGGTCCATGGCAAGATGCGGGGCCGGAAAGGCAAGATCGATTTGCCCATCGGGAGACATCCGACAAAACGGAAAGAGATGGCCGTTGCTCTCAACAGGGGAAAAGTTGCCATAACCATATGGTGGCTCATGGAGCGTTTCGAAAGCGGGTTTTCCCTGGTCGCTGTTTCCATCAAGACCGGACGAACACACCAGATCCGGGTCCATTTTTCCAACATGAGACACCCGGTGGTTGGAGACCAGGTGTACGGATACGGAAAGAACTGGTGGAAGGGTCATCCCTTATGGAAAAAGGGGCCTTTACCCCTTCCGCAGCGTCAGATGCTTCACGCCGGATCTCTGGGTTTCTGTCATCCGGAGACCGGTCGGTTCATGACCTTCGAGGCCGCCATTCCGGGGGACATGGAAGAGATGATAGGAAGCCTCAGGAGCATGGAATCGCGCAATGAAGGCCTCCGGTAAAAAACCTTGACAATAAATAGACTTTAAGCCTATGGTATAGAGAATGTTTCCTACCTTTTGGAGGATTCGGTATAAACTCAACATCAAGACGGACTTCATAAGGAGTTTCCATCCGGTCCCGCTGTAGCGGGTTCAAAATCTCAGCGTCAATCTTCTGAATTATATGTGTCCCGCCAACGGGGGGATGCGTCTTTGTATAATTCCTTGATTTTTCCCGCTCAAACTCCGGGATCTTGGACGTGATCTTGTAATCCCATCTTGGCAGGACTGAAATGGAGACTCGCCGGTGCCCCTAAGGTGTTTATGGATGGGCACTGCCTCATCTACTGTACAAACAGGAGAACAGGAATGAATCTTATTGAACTGAAAAAAACGAAGATCAGTGAGTTGGCCAGGATGGCCAAGGAGTTTGATATCCAGGGCGCATCAAGATTGCGCAAGCAGGAACTGGTGTTCGCTCTGCTTCAGGCCCATTCGGAACAACACGGCCTTATTTACGGGGAGGGGGTATTGGAAACGCTGCCCGATGGATTTGGTTTCCTCCGGGCGCCTGACGCCAATTATCTGCCGGGGCCGGACGACATCTATATTTCTCCTTCCCAGATCCGTCGCTTCAATCTGAGAACGGGTGATACCATTTCCGGCCAGATCAGGCCGCCCAAGGATTCGGAGCGCTATTTTGCCCTTCTGAAAGTGGAGAGCGTTAACCATGAGGACCCGGAAATTGCGCGTGAGAAAATCCTCTTTGATAACCTGACCCCACTGTATCCGGAGGAAAGAATCAATCTGGAAACGAAGGCCGACAATTATTCCTCGAGAATAATGGACCTTATGACGCCGATAGGCAAAGGCCAGAGGGGGTTGATAGTGGCCCCGCCGCGAACCGGCAAGACCATGCTCCTCCAGAACATTGCCAACAGTGTCACGGAAAACGACAAATCCATCCATAAGATCGTCCTGCTCATCGATGAAAGGCCCGAAGAAGTCACGGACATGTCACGTTCGGTGGACGCGGAGGTGATCAGTTCGACATTCGACGAACCGCCACAGCGGCACGTCCAGGTGGCCGAGATGGTGATAGAAAAGGCGAAGAGACTGGTGGAACACAAACTCGACGTACTCATTCTTCTGGACAGTATCACGCGTCTCGCAAGGGCCTACAATACGGTTGTTCCCCCCAGTGGGAAGATCCTGTCAGGGGGCTTGGATTCCAATGCCCTGCATAAACCGAAGCGGTTCTTTGGTGCGGCGCGGAATATTGAGGAGGGGGGAAGCCTGACCATTATCGCCACCGCCCTCGTCGATACGGGCAGCAGGATGGACGAAGTCATTTTTGAAGAGTTCAAGGGCACCGGCAACATGGAAATTCATCTGGACAGGAAACTGACGGACAGGCGGGTATTCCCCTCCTTTGATATCAACCGTTCCGGAACCCGAAAAGAAGAACTGCTGTTGGATGAGGCGGATCTGAACCGCATCTGGATCCTGCGAAAACTCCTGTCTCCCCTGACACCGGTGGACAGCATGGAATTTTTACTTGAAAAAATAAGAGGAACTGGAGACAATAAAGAGTTTCTGGATTCCATGAGCCAGTAGAGATATTACAACCTGGATGGTTTAGAAAAGGAGACATCATGAAACAAGGGATTCACCCGGAATATTACAAGGCAAAGGTGCGTTGTGCCTGTGGCAATGAATTTGAGGCCGGCTCAACCCTGAAGGAAATCAAAGTGGAAATCTGCTCCAAGTGCCACCCCTTCTTTACCGGCAAGCAGAAACTGGTCGATTCAGCGGGGCGGGTTGAGCGGTTCAAGAGGAAATATGCAAAGTTTGAGCAGGAGCACTCAGCAAAGGTGAAATCCTGAGATTCCATTTTGCGTTCAAGATGAACTGTGCCTCTGTGGTAAACAATTATTTTCGGGGAGCAACCGTGAACTCCTGAAGTTCCACGGATTTCTATGTTTGGAAAGATCAAGGAAATTGAAACCCGATACCTGGATCTCGAGGGGTATCTGAGCAGCCCTGAAATCATCAAGGACCGGAAGGTATTCCAGAAGTACGCAAAGGAACACAGCCTCCTGAGCCCTATTATTTCAGCCTTCAGGAAGTACGAGACAGCGCGGGAGGAGATTGAGAAAAACACCCCCCTGCTGGAAGACACTGATCCTGAAATGAGGAAACTTGCCAGGGAGGAAATTGATTCCCTTCGTTCCTCCATGATGCAACTTGAAGCGGACCTCAAGGTACTACTCCTTCCCAGAGATCCCCATGACGAAAAAAATACCCTGCTGGAGATCAGGGCCGGAACGGGAGGTGAAGAGGCCGCCCTTTTTGCTGCCGATCTTTTCAGGATGTATGCCCGTTACGCAGAGATGAGGTCGTGGAAGACCGAGATTCTCAGTCAGAATGCCACGGGAATCGGGGGCTTCAAGGAGATCATCATCCTGGTTTCCGGTGATCGGGTTTACAGCCATCTCAAATATGAGTCCGGCGTTCATCGGGTGCAACGCGTCCCGGAGACGGAGACCCAGGGGCGCATCCATACCTCAGCCGTCACGGTGGCTGTGCTGCCTGAGGCCGAAGAAATCGACGTGGAGGTCGATCCCGAGGACCTTCGCATCGATGTTTACCGCTCTTCAGGACACGGTGGACAGCACGTTAACGTTACGGATTCTGCCGTTCGCATTACCCACGTCCCCTCCGGTCTGGTGGTCACCTGCCAGGACGAGAAATCACAACACAAGAACAAGGCAAAGGCCATGAAGGTCCTCCGTTCCCGTTTGCTGGATCTTGAAGTGTCCGAACAGCAGTCCAAGATTTCCGAGGAAAGGCGAAATATGGTAGGTTCAGGTGACCGAAGCGAGCGCATCCGGACCTACAATTTTCCCCAGGGACGCGTTTCCGAACACAGGATCGGCCTGACCCTCTATCAACTGGAAGATGTCCTCCAGGGGCACTTGGATCTCCTCATCGAACCCCTGACCACACATTTTCAGACCGAGGCTCTGAAGAAGACCTCGGGCAACTGATCCGATCGTGACGCTCATGGACGCGGTTTCATGGACCATCGGCGACCTCCTGAAAACCACCACCAAATACCTCAAAGAGAAGCGCATTGAAAGTCCCCGCCTGACAGCGGAAGTACTCCTTGCCCATGGACTCGGGATGGACCGGGTCAGCCTTTACCTGCAATTTGAAAAACCCCTCACCAAGAATGAACTTTCAGGCTACAGGGATCTCGTTCGACGCCGGGTGCGGGGAGAACCTCTCCAATATATCACCGGGGTCCAGGAATTCTGGTCCTTGGCGTTCGAGGTGGGTCCCGGCGTGCTCATCCCGAGGCCGGAGACGGAACTTTTGGTGGAGCAGGCCGTTGCCAGAGCGGAAAAAGCGAAAGCGGGGCAAGGTCTGAGGCTGCGGCTCCTGGATCTGGGGACCGGTTCGGGAATCATAGCCGTTTCGCTAGCGAAGGAACTCCCTGAATGGGAGGTTTGGGCCACGGATATTTCAGCTGAAGCCCTCCATTGGGCGCAGGTCAATGCAGAGAAGCACGGGGTTCATGATCGGATCCGGTTCAGGCAGGGGGACCTGTTTGATTCCATAAGAGAAAAGGAGGCGGTTTTTGATATCATTGTCTCAAATCCCCCCTATGTGGGGGAGGAGGAGTATGGGGCGCTTCCACCCGAAGTGAGGGATCATGAACCGCGCACAGCCCTTGCGGGAGGCCCCGGCGGGATGGCATATGTCGAGCGTATCCTGCGGGAGGCCCCCGACTTTCTGAATCACGGTGGGTGGCTCCTTGTGGAAATGGCGCCTGGGCAGACGGAAAGGGCCATGAAAATTGCAGAAGAAACCCGTTGCTACGGTGGAGCCGGCCGCATCCGTGATTACAGTGGCCGGCACCGGGTCGTCTGTGCCAGGAGTCTATTCTCGGACAGCCTCCTAGGAGATCGTGAATCGTGATCCCACACTGTTAAGGATGAATGATTCCGGAAATTCTTCCGAAAACCGATGGATGGCCTTCCAACCGGTGCAATGCATGGGCACAAGAATTTCAGGGGCCAGTTTTTTCAATTCCTCTATGGTGTCCTCAATAATGGGTTCAAAAAAGGCCCCGGAGAGGTGGAATCCTCCCAGGACCGCGTGAATCTGTGAAACGCCCGTCAGCTTCATGGCGTAAAGGAGCGTGTTCATAATCCCGGCGTGGGCACATCCCGAGATGACCACAAGTCCCTTCCCTTTCAGCTTAATCACGATGGCCTGATCATCCAGGATCGGATCCTTTTCTATGGCGCCGTTTCTTTCAAGGAATGCATTCGGGAGCCCTTTTTCAAACGGGGTTGTACGTTCCACCTCACCGGTGACCAGGGCCGTATTCCCGGCGATAAGGGTCGGTTCTGTGCTCTCCAGGACTTCGACTTTCCGTTTCTCCAGTTCGGGTCTTTTCAGGGTCTGGGGAAACAGGAGTTTCCGACCGTCATCCAGCGCTAAATAACGGGGTGAAAGAAACGCGTCGGGGTGAACCACCAGGGGGACAGGTCCCGGTATCCTGTCCAGAAGGGGGTAAAGGGTTGCGGTATGATCCATGTGACCGTGGCTCAACACCAGGGCCTCTATGTCGGTCGGATCGATCTCGAGCAGGGCAATATTGTGGAGGACCCCCACGCTGCTGTGGCCGGTATCAAAGAGTACGGTGTGGGTTTCATCATTCTTATAAAGGGTGATCAGCAAAGAGAGACCATGTTCCGCCACCAGGTTATCGGCAGGGATCTTCCCGTCCTTTCCAAGGGGAGGTCTCTCGACAACGTCCGTACTGGTGAGCAGGACATCCACATAATTGTCCATCAGGGTAAGCACCTCAACACGATCCACTTCCTGCAATGAACGATTATCCATTTTTCCCCCCTCCTTCTTGCTCCTTTTTCAGCGTTTCCCACAGCTCTTTCACCTGTTCTTGTGTTTCCGCCAATCCCTTTTCATTCTGGATGACAAAGTCCGCGTATCCCACCTTCTCGTCGATGGGCAGCTGGGCCTTCAGGATATTGGCGGCTTCCTCCCGGCTGATACGATCCCTCTCCATGAGCCGGTCTATCTGGGTCTCCCGGGGGACATGGACGACCAGCAGCTTGTGAAAGATGTACTGGAGGTTCAGCTCGATCAGGAGCGGGATCACCACCTGGATCACGGCACCCGGTTTTTCCTTTGCGATTTCACCAACCTGCCTGGCAAATTCCTCATGTATTCTGGGATGCGTAAATCCTTCCAGTTTTTTTCTCTTTTCAAAATCCCGAAAAACAATGCCTGAGAGTTTTTTGCGGTCCAGATGCCCATCTTCGCTCAGGACCTGCTTGCCGAAGTATTCCACGATATCCCGGAGGGCAGGTTGGCCCGGTTCCACCACCTCTCTCGCGATGAGGTCGAAGTCGATCGCGGGTGCGCCCATTTTCTCAAGCATGTCGGCAACCGTGGTCTTGCCGCTGGCAATGCCGCCCGTTACCCCCAGGAGGAGACGTCCGTCTTCTCCGCGAAGGTTTTCCAGTTCATCGAGTCCCCCATAGGACATGGGAAACGCCGTGGTAACGTCTTGCTCCGCCCCTGCATAGCTGATGGGATAGCGGATTCCGCGCCGGTAAAGGGCCTCCATGCCACGGAGGGCTTTCTCCATGATTCCGGCGGGGAGGGCCATGACCAGGTCTTCGTCCTGGGCATGGCCGTACCGTCTTTCGCCGTAACACGGAATCGTCAAGGCAGGCTTTCCCGTCAAATAGCACCGGGCAATGGCATCCGAACACGAGGATTCCCCCACACAGAAAAACTGCATGACCTCATAGTCCTCGAACTGGAGAGAATTGATGAGGAGCATCATCTGGGCGGGGTTCGCGTAGATGAGGACAATGTCCGGCTCGAAGGGTTTGTAGACCAGGGGGGCCATGGCCACGGCTTCATATTTCCCCAAGGGCAGATGGGGGATGGAGGCCTCATATTTCTTTCCATCTTCCCTTGTCTTTACCCAGACGATACTTCGAAACGTTCCATCCTTGTATGTGTCGGGCTTTTCAGCCAGTCCCAGCATGGAAGGGCAGGCAGGGGCCAGAAAATCGCTGCCTTCAGCACCCACGGTCCAGTCGAAGCTCCTTACCAGGGTGATGAGCTGACAGAGGGTCACCTTGTGATCCGGCCTTCGCATGAAGGGAATTTTATCAAGGGCCTCTTTGTTTTCAAGCATCTTGAAGGCGACGGGAAAGGATTTGAGCCGCATCAGAAGTTCCAGCCGCCGGATCAGTTTTTCCCAGTCAGGGTGATTTTTCATGGCAATACCGACTCCTTTTCCTTTGCTCGAAAGGCGCATGGGGCACAGGCGCCCTCTTTCAAGGCGTTGACAAGCTCATTTTCATCGCGGATTCGGGTAAAAAAGCGGGTGGCATAGAGCCCCACCTCGGAAACCTCGTGGGCGTCACTGCCGCCGGTGGCAGGCAGGCCCAAGCCGTCTGCCACCTCAGAGGCAAAGGCATTTTCCTTCTTGGTCACCTTGCCGTTCAGGACCTCAATGGCATCCACCGATCGAAAGAGCGGTCGTTCAGCAGCTTTTTCGACGGTCAGGCCAAGTTGCCCAACGCCGAAGGTCAGAAAACCGCGAAAGGGATGGGCGGCGATGATCAATCCGCCTGAACCATGGACCTCTTCGGCCAGGTCTTTGAGTTGAATGATGCCTTTGACGTCCCGATCAAGACCGAAGACGAGCATGTCCCCCTGTTCAGTCGTTATTTCATTTCCACGGAGGATCAGAAAACCATGCCTTTGGCGAAGTTCTTCCACGGATTCATCGGGCCAGAGGTAATTGTGGTCCGTCAGGCAGATACCGTCCAGGCCGATCCGCTTCGCTTCCTGGATCAGATCATCCACGGGAGCGGAACTGCAGGGAGATGCCGGGGAGGTGTGCACGTGGAGATCAATGACCATGCCCGCGGAAACCGGGATTTTTTTTGGGGCTTTGGTTTTTTCAACCCGAACCGCGGGCCGGGGTGGGCTGGGTACGGCGGACACAATGGTGCCTGAAGGAACGGTCGTGGCGGGTCTTTCGGTTTGGCCCAGGAATGCCTCAAAGGTCAGTGCCGGATTCATGCCCTTCCTGTCTTCCCACTTCGCAAGCAGGGCCGCTTCCCCGGCGGAGTGACAGCACTCGAGTGCCAGGTTGGCAAAGTGCCGGCATGCCTTCCGGCCCACGAGCCTATGGATTTTCTGTGAGAAGCCTTCTTCATCGATCCTGAGGCCCACCGCTTCCTGGAGGAAGTGGACCGCACGGGGACATTCAGGGGTGGTCCAGTGGTTCCATTTCCCATCGAGGGAGAGGATGGTGAGATCCGTGAGCCGGATCTCCATATTCATTTCAAGTCCATAGATATCGTCATCCAGGACACCGTGGATCACCAGGGTATCATTGCCCCTCCTGGTGATGCTCACGAGCTTGTTTCTCATGAATGTCTGCATCATGACCTCTCAGCCGGTTCACTTGGCGGCTCGATCCCATCCACCAGGGAACTGCCGGGCGCAAAGGCCGCACAGCGGTTATAGAGCCGGATATTCTGTTTGACCATGTTTGCGTAGAAGTCCTTTTTCCTCGTTTCTTCCTCCGGGGCCTTCAAGAGCTCATCCTTTGTGAAGGAGAGGATTACCCCGTGGCAGCACTCTTCCACCATGAAGGCCAGTTGATCGCAGCCCGTGACCTCACCCATCAACCCCTTGATGATCTTGAGCATGCCCGGACCGATCCTCACGCCCAGGACCTTTTTCAGGACATCATGCTGATTTTTGCATTCCTCTTGATAGGTCCGCCTGACCTCTCCCGTGGCGTCGGATATTTCGAGATCCGGCAGCTTGACGGTTAGTTCCACATAAGCGTCTGTCAGGGTATCCTGCAGGTGGCAGGAAGACAACAGGGTCTGGGCATCGATTTGACTGACGCTCGTGCAGCGGTTCCTCTGAAATTGGAGAATTTGGGTCATGGGTCCTCGCTCCTTCCACTCAGAAGGATTCTTCTGTGTGGATGATATTGATGACTTTGTAAAAAGCGGAACCGAACCTGACAATCTTTTTCAAATGCTTTCTAAACACTCCGGAAGGGATGGACGCCGATTTGGGGTTTATCGCTAGATCATAGAAGCGCGTATGGTTTGGGAGGTGCAAACCCCAAATAGCCATCCATGTCGGAGTTCGGTGCCAAGTGCACTATGAGAAAGCACATGAAAAAGATTCTCAGATCCGCTTCCTTAAGATCCGGATGAAAAACCGACTTCGTTGGAAGTCGTCATCGTGCCCATCAATATTGGCTAATGTGGATCGTCCTAATCGTCTTCGGGTAGTTCTAGTCCGGCATGGTCTGCGTTGTCAAGGGAAACGCTCAATTTCATTGGCCGACCCAGTAAAGACATGATACTATAAATCCAAATCTGTTGATAGATTCAAGCCGTTGATGAGACAGGAGGCTTAGTAATGGGTGAGGATCAAGGAAAAAGCACTGGTAGCATGCCATTGCTGGAGGCCTGGATGGAATCGACAACTGAGTTGTGGGCATCAATAGCACATATCGGGTCCGCATCCACCGCTTCCCGAAAAGAGGAGTCTCAGCAAAAAGAAGCGCAAAAGAGCCGGACTCAGGAATCGTTGGAATCAGCCCTGAAAATGCTGGCCTCTCTGTCTTCCGCCGCGGGTAAGCCCGAGACAGCGGACGCTCTCTATAAAGGAATGAACGTTTTTCCCGGAATTATGAATCAGATGGCTCAAACGGCATGGGAGACCTATTCTCACTTTCAGGAACAATGGACGGAAACGGCCGGAAGGTTAGACAAGCGGACCGCGGCCTACAAATTTGAGGACCTTGATAAGGATGTATTCCGCGCATGGACCGATCTCTATGAGCAGGAGTTCAGAAAGTTCCTGCACATTCCCAAACTGGGATTGATGAGGGCCTACCAGGAACGGATGGGACGAATGACGGATAGCTATGCGCTTTTTCAGGGCACCGTGGCTGAGTTTCTCCATATTCTCTCTCTCCCCATGGAGAAATCCTTCAAGGTCATGGAAGAGAAAGTTGCTTCCCTTGCCGATGAGGGCAATCTCTCTCAGGATCCAAATGACTATTACAAAATGTGGATAAAGGTCTTAGAGGGACATTACATGGTCCTCTTCAAGTCCCCTGATTATACAAAGGCCCTGGGAAATGCCATGAAGGCAATGGAGGATTTCCTTTTGGCTAGAGAGGAGATACTTCAAGACATGATGCAATCCCTCCCTGTGCCCACAAACAGGGATATGGATGATCTCTACAAGGAGATCTATCAACTGAAAAAGCGCCTCAGGGAACTGGAAAAGAAAGACTCAAAGGGTTGATCTTGCAATACGCACAACGCGACCATTTGACTATTCACCCAATTGATTCATGAAAGGAGGTGGCCTTATGGGGCACCCAAAGATTCCTCTTGACTTGATTCTGACCAAGCTGGCCGAGGATGCGGAAAAGAGCACGAAACAGGCCGGAGGGGCATCAGAAGTCCTGTTGAGTCAACTGGATACCGGCATTGCCCCGACTCCCTACGATGTTGTGTATGAGGAGGACCGGGTTAAGCTGAAGCACTACAGGCCTGTTGCCGATGCGAAAATAAAGACCCCGCTCCTGGTGGTTTATGCCCTGATTAACAGGGAGACCATGCTGGATCTTCAACCCGGAAGAAGTGTGGTCCAGAATTTTTTAAAAGAGGGCATTGATGTCTACATGGTCGACTGGGGCTACCCGACCCGGAAGGACAAATTCCTCACCATTGACGACCATGTCAATGGGTATATGGACAATATTGTTGACTTCATATGCACGCGCCACGATCTTGTCGAGATCAATCTTATGGGGATCTGCATGGGCGGGACCTTTTCCGTCATTTACTCGGCCCTTCATCCGGAAAAGATAAAGAACCTTGTTACCACGGTGACTCCAACCAACTTTGACACGGATCAGGGACTGTTACATATCTGGATGAAAGATATTGATGTGGACCGTATGGTGGATACCTTTGGTAATATGCCCGGAGACCTGATGAATTTTGGTTTTCTGCTCCTCAACCCTGCCCGGTTGATGATTGACAAATATGTGGGGTTTTTCCAAAATATGGACAATAAGGCCTTTGTTGAGAATTTTGTCCGCATGGAAAAATGGATCTTTGATAGCCCGGATGTTCCGGGCGAGACCTTCCGCCAGTTCGTCAAGGACTGCTATCACGAGAACCTTCTCATCCAGAGCAAGATGGAGGTGGGCGGAAGAAAGGTAAACCTCGAGAAGATCACCATGCCTCTGCTCAACTTTTACGGCAAGTATGATCACCTTGTACCTCCGGGCGCGTGTGATCTCCTTACAAGCAAAGTGGGAAGCAGGGACACCGAGGATGTGTGCCTGGATACGGGCCACATCGGCATCTATGTCAGTTCCAAATGCCAGAGGGAATTTGCACCCAAGATTGGCATGTGGTTAGGGAAGAGGGATGAAACAGGAAAGGGGCCGAAGGCGCCTAAAAAGAAAAACACCGTCAAACAAATTGAAAATATCATGAAAGCAACCCAGGAGACGTGATATGGCAACAAAGAGCGATTATTTCAAGACCATTTGCAAGGTGAGCAGGGCATTTGGGACGACTTTGGATCGAGATGAACTCCTTGAACTCATTGTACAAAGTGCCATCGATACCATGAGGGGAAAGGCCGCATGCCTGTTCCTGTTTGATGAGGAAAAGGACATCTCAGTGCCGGTTGCACAAAAGGGCTTATCTGACGGTTACTTTCATGCGAAATGGAAATCCGCCAGGGACAACGTGTCCGATGTCATGAAAGAGGGCTACCTGGCCATTCATGATGCAACCAAGGATCCCAGATCGGAAAACCATGAGGCCAAACAAGAGGAAGGGATTGCCTCTATTCTTGCCGTACCTGTAAAGGTCAAAGGCAAGGTGATAGGGGTGCTCACGCTCTATACGGCAAGACGGAGGACCTTTACGGAAAACGAGATAGCATTCCTTGCCGCCCTTGCCGAGCAGGGGGGCATGGCCATTGAAAACACGCGGTTGATCGAGCAGCTCAGGAGAAACACAACCCTTTTTCACAATTTGTCTGCCGGCATCAATTCCACACTTGATATCAAAGAAATCCTGAACGTCCTGTCGGCCGACATTGCTCGAGGTCTTGGCGTGAAAGGCGCCGCTGTTCGTCTGCTTGATGAGAAGAGGAATACCCTGAAGCCGGTTGCAAGCTACGGTCTCAGAAAAAAGTTTCTCAAGAAAGGGCCGATATCGGCTGAAAAAAGTATTGCTCAGGCCCTCGAGGGTAAACCCGTAGTGGTGCGCAATGCCGCCACAGATGACCGAATCCAGTACAAAAAAGAAGTAAAAGAAGAGGGCATTGTATCCTTGCTGTGTGTGCCCATAAAGGCAAAAGACGAGGTGATCGGTGTCCTGAGGATCTATAGCGGTAGCGAACACGAGTTCACCGAGGATGATATCACATTTGTATCCGCCCTGGCCCATCAAGGGGGCTTGGCTATCCAGAATGCTGCCATGTATCTTACGTTACAGCAGGATATGAAGGACGTGAAAGAGGATGTGTATAGTTACCGATCCTGGTTTTGATAGGTTTTCAAGGAAAGGAGCCGGCCATGTTAGGAAAGACCATTGATCAACTCAAGGTGGGGGATACCGCCCAGTTTGCAAAGACGGTTTCCGAATCTGATGTGTATCTTTTTGCAGGTGTGACGGGTGATTTAAATCCTGCGCATATCAATGAAGAGTATGCCCGGAAGACATTTTTCAAGACAAGGATTGCACATGGCATGCTGCTGGCGGGCTTTATCTCAACGGTCATAGGGAACAAGCTCCCGGGACCGGGCACCATCTATGTCAAGCAGGAACTGAACTTTCTTGCCCCGGCCCATATGGGTGATACCATTACTGCACAGGTTGAAGTGAAAGAAGTTGTATCAGAAAAGAACAGGGTTGTTTTGCGCACGACCTGCGTGAATCAGGATGGGATGACGGTCCTGGATGGTGAGGCCCTGGTGAGCCCCCCGAAGGCCCTGAAATAGGAAGTCTTACTTCTTATTTTTTTCCGGGGGAGGTGCGCTTGGAGATCTGCCCCAGGTTTTCCATCAATTCTTGAAACTGATCAGTCTGTTTCTTTATGAGACCTTGGAAGGTCTGGGTTACTGTTTCTTCGCTCGAGCCTCTCTGGCCCAGAAGCATCCTCAGGTGTTTGATGGTCTCTTCCTGGCCAGAAACCCGGTCCTTGAGTTCCTCATATTTTTGTACCAGGGCCAGGTGCTCTTGCTTGGGAACCACGCCCATCAGGTCCATATAATCTTTGAATGATTTCTGAAATTCTGCTGCCGCACGTTGCCGTTGTTTCAGATCTTCGGAGCTGTCTTCGTCCACACCGTCTAACCCATAGAGCTTCCGGAACATGTCTGAGTAATTCTCAAAACCCTTCAGCCCCTGGCCCATCCATTTGGTCATGTCTTCCAGTTGTTCCTGGCCCTTGGCGGCATTGATGAGAAGATTTCCCCAGAATTCAAGAAATTTTTTGTCCATGGTGTGGTCCTCGTCCAACCCTTGAACCCCTGGCCCTTTTGAAAGACCGTTACTTCGACATCAATTTCTGTTGTATGAAAGGCCTTCAGGGCGGTCCAGTATGTTTGTGTAGCCTGAAATTGCTGATTGGTCACCTCGATTGCCTTGAGGCTGATCTCGGAAAACCTCTGGAGAGAACGGCCGATGGGTTCAAGAATGTCTATGGGTTGATCAACTCCTGTTTTTCTTGTCCCCCATCAGCCGTCCTCTTATCAAGATTCCTTTGTATCAGGTTCTACTTGGAAGCAGCAAAGAAGTCTTCCACCTTTTTGAAGTTGTCATCAACGAGCTTCTTGTAGTCGTCACGCCCCTTCTTGTGGGCCTGGATCCATTCACTGATGACCTTTTTGCCTTCCTCGGGGAGCCAGGTAGCCTGCTCCAAGACCGTCTTGGCCATCTTTTCGGTCTGGTCCTGCACTGTGGCCATGGCGCTAAAGGTGTTGTCAAGGGCCGCTTTGTTAAAATCCACCATTTGTTTGAACATTGCTTTTTGATCCATCATTGTCCTTTTACCTCCATGTGTAGTGTGTTCAACCGTTGCCTCTATTTCGTTGATTCCTCGGGAACTACTTTTGATGGAATCGTAAAAAGTCGTTCCGTGGGCACGATGATGACTTCCAACGAAGTCATCTCTTCTGCCGAAGTCAACGAGCCGGGCGCGAGACTCTTTTTCAGACCCTTTCTCATAGTGCACTTGGCAACCAACGCCGATATGGACGACTATTTGGGGTTTACGTCTCCAAACCCCACGCGCTTCTATGAATTTTCGCTAAACCCCAAATTGGCGTCCATTCCCTGCGAAGTGTTTAGAAAGGGTCTGAAAAAGAGTCTCAGGTTCGGCTCAACTTCGTTGCTCATAGGCTGCCGCTTGTAGTATAAATTAGCTTTTTACGAAGTCATCACTTTTTGGTTTCAGCCTTTTTGGCCTTCTCGGGTCCAGTAAAAAAATCCTCGGCTTTCTTGAAATTATCATCAACCGCGTTCTTAAAATCTTCGCATCCCTGCCTGAATGCCTTGGTCCACTCATCAGCGAACTTTTTCCCCTCTTCCGGGATCCATGTTGCCTGTTCCATGGACGTATTTGCTATCTTTTCCGTCTGATCCTGGAGCATTGCCATGGCATTATAGACATTGTCAAATGCTGCTTTGTTGAAGTTCATCATCTGTTTCAGAATTGTTGTTTGTTCCATTTTTCATCCTCCTAACTATTTTAGATTTAAGGTGTTTTTATCATATCCCCGGATGTTGCCTCCAGGGTGCATTCATACTGTACTACTTTGAAATTCTGCAAAAAATCTGTATCAAGCAGTTTTATTTGAGTCCCCGGGTCCGGCTTTTTTCACTATCTTTTCAGTCTCTGACACGGATCTCAGTCTTGGCCCAACATCCTGCAGAAGTTTCTTGATTTCGGTCATCTCTTTCACTATCCCATTCAACTTTGCGTCTGTCTGGTCTACGGACTTTTTGATCTTTCCGAGTTCAGCGGCAGCGGGCATCACCTTTTCTATGTCATTGAGGGCCTTCTTCAAGGGTTTGAGATCTTCTTTCATTGTCAAGGTCCCCTTTTTCAAGAGGGTATTGACCACTTCCTGCGGCCAGTCCCGCTTCTCAAGCGCAGCAAGTCTTGACCCCATGAGATCAATATCTCTCTGCACCTGAGTGATCATTTCTTCCATCGCTCCGGCCCCTTCACCCTCCAAATTGATCTTCTGAAAGTTCTCATCCACGGCCTTTTTGAAATCATCCCGCCCCCTTTTATACGATTCCAGCCATTCATCAATCATTTTTCTTCCTTCCTCAGGGAGCCAGAAGGTCTGTTCCAAAGATGTCTGGAACGTTTTTTCCGTTTGCGCCTGCAGCATCGCCATCGCATCGAAGCCGGTGTCAAATGTGGCCCTGTGAAAGTCGATGATCTGCTCTGTCAATTTTTCAGTCTCCATACTATATACCCCCGTTGTTTTGTTTGGGAAATCTATCCTTACCCAGATCAATGATAATAGAATTATAGCGGTTTTTCCGGGATTGTCAAGAAAAAAATGGTGCAATGCAACAAACAAATAATCAACCAGAAGAAACCGTTTGCCTTTGAGCGGGCTATATAACTACTTATTTTTAGATTGATTTATTGCCATTCCAATGATAAGAGTAAATATTATGCAATTATCAATTGTGCAAGATAACATGGATAACAACAATGGAGATTGGGAAAAATGGCGGAAAAACTCCTTCTGAAGAAATATGCCAACAGGCGGCTGTACGATACCGAAAAGAGTAGCTATGTGACCCTTGACGAGGTGGCGGAAATGGTCAGGCAAGGGCGACAGGTGGAGGTTATGGACGCAAAGACGGGAGAGGACGTGACTGGTTTTATCCTTACCCAGATTGTGCTTGAAGAGGCCAGGAAAAAGAATGTCTTGTTACCGGTATCTCTCCTGCACCTGTTCATTCAGTATGGGGAAAATGTCCTTGAGGAGTTTTTTGAAAAATATCTTGAACAGACAATCAATGGCTACATTACATATAAGAGCACGGTAGACGAACAATTCAAAAAATGGCTTGACCTGGGTATGGATATTTCCGGTACAACCCAAAAGATGATGACAGCCATGACGCCTTTTCAAACGTTTTTCGGAGAGCCGGATGGGTCGGGATCCAATGGAAAAAAGGAGGAAAAGGCGCGCTGAAACTTATTTTTTTGTCCGGTCACTGTGGGCAAGGATAAAGTCCACAATCTTGGCATAATAGTCCTTCAAGATCTTGGAGGATCGAAAAATGCCCATGTGGCCCGCATTACATAGGAGGGTGAGTTTATCCTCCGGCGGGACGGATTTGATCAATGCCATATGCCCGGTTGCCTGGAGGGGAGGCGCAATCTCGTCTCTTGTGCCACCCAATGCCCATATGGGGACACTGCCGGGATAGTCTTTGATGCTGACCTTTTTTCCTCTGATCATCAGGTCGCCCCTAATCAGCTCATTTCGAATGAAGATCTTCTTATAGGTGTCACGGATAAAGCCTGCCGGGCTGTGCTGCACAAAATTGTACCATTGATAGAAGGACTTCTGACGGTCAGCGCTGCCCTCATTACCCTGTTTCAAGTCGGACAGAAGGGCCTCCATGTTTTTGATATGCTGATCCAACCCCAAAAAATAAAAGCCAAGTACCTGCAGCCTGCCATCATAGCTTTCTCTTCCCGCACCTTCGTGGCCCTTCGATACGGTATGACCAAAAAAACTGATGAGCCTATCGATATATTTCTCTCCCACCATACGTGCAAAATCCGTCAGGTATCCCTTTTCTCCTTCGGTGTGCATGGGAGCTCCGGCCGATCCGAATGTCTTGGCAAGGTGAGGATTCAGGATCAAGGTGGTCATGAGGAGGGGCCCAGGCTGGCAGATGGCGACCAGGTGGAGGGGATATCCTGTCAGACCTCTTAAATGCTCCAATACCGCCTTGTACTGATCCACCTGACCATCAAAATCTTCACGGTGTCTCTTCCCGTCTACATAGAGCGGGATGTCATCAGCGCATTTCTGCTCTACAATAGCCATGCGGGTGATGCCGTGATCTCGCATATAAAGGGCCACCCGTTCTGCGATATTGGAATGGTGTCCCGCACGCGGGGCAAAGACAACCCCGTAGTTCCGGATCTTGTGCTTTACGTCCAATGATATGTCTATGAGCCTGAGACCCGGCAAATCCAGGAGTATGTTGGTGTCATCATATTCAACGCTCCAGTCCTGCAAAGGGGGCTCTTCGGTGAAGAGGTTGATGAATTCCAGTTCCCCTTGCCTTCTTTGACGGAAGCATCCCAGGCTGTCCAGCACGGTTTTTTCAACCGAGGAAACAAAACTGTCAGTCCCTTCATGACACATGTCAAAGAGTTGACTCCATGATCCATTGAGCCGGGGAACAAACAATGGCAGAAAGTCTTTCATCAGCCGGCAGCTCAGTTCGTATGTATTTCTGGTGAGGCCAAAGGCCATGGAACAAGATTGAATTGCCGCCTCAGCAAGGTCTGCACTCATTTGAACCGGTACTTTGGTGGCTTCAAGGGTGTTGAGAGCATGGGGGAACAACGTCATAAATGATTCCGGCATGAACTTCAGCTCCTTTCCGACAGTGATGCAAAACGACTAGGCCAATCACAACTTCAACAGGCACACGAATACGATTGCAAAGTCTATACCACACTGGACTGACGGGTGTCCATTAGGAATACCATATCAACACAAGGAATCAGGGTAATAACAATGACTAGATCATAAGTATTGCCCATCCACAAATGCATTTTGGGCACTGCTGAGTTCCCAATCCAGAAATGAGAATTTTGCGCAAGGTTTAGGAAATCAAGGGATTGCGCGGAGGCATACTGTAGTACGCCGCACAAATGATCCCGCAGACTTGTCCGCCTCTGGCGGATTGACGCCGAGATTGCGGAAAGAGGCCATTTATAGATGGAAACTAGGTAAATTGGGGTGAACACCGAAGTCTGTTCACGACAAGAAGATCCGGGTTATAGGACATACAGATAACGTTCCTATTTCCAAAGACTTCCGGTACAAATATCGCACCTACTGGGAACTTTCTGCAGCTCGTGCTGCGGCTGTAGTTCGTTATTTCCAGTATTCTTTCAAAATCTAAATGCTCTGGCTACACTTGTCAAAAAGCGGTCTTCAGCCTAAATCCACCATCTGAAAGCGTTGTACGGCAGAACCGGTAGCAAAATGGCTACAGATCAGAGTCGAGGGGCAGGCCGTATTTTTTCATCTTCTTGTAGAGGAGCGTCCGGTGGATGCCCAACATCCGGGCGGCCTTTGCCTTGTTATGGCGGGTTGATTTCAGGGCATGGCGGATGGCCTCCTTTTCCGCATCGGACTGAACGGCCCTCAGATTCGCAAGCCCGGAGCCGCTGCTCTTGCCCCCACCATGCAGATAGAACGGAAGATCCGGTAGGCCTATGGTATCCCCTTCCAGAGAGGAAAGGACCCTTTCCAGGACATTCATGAGTTCCCTGACATTTCCCGGCCAGTGATGGTTCAAAAGGCCGTTTTCAGCCTCTTTGTCCATCTCGATCTTAGGTATGGCGGCCTCCCCGGCCATTTCCTTGAGCATATGCCGGCAGAGGGGAATGATGTCTTCTTTTCGTTCCCGCAAGGGTGGAATGTGAAGGGGGATCACGTTCAGCCGGTAAAAGAGGTCCTTCCTGAAACGGCGGTCGGCCAGCATGGCTTCCAGGTTCTGGTTCGTGGCCGATATGAGCCTGAAATCCGACCGGATAAGGGCTGTCCCTCCCACCCGCTCAAACTCCTTTTCCTCCAGCACCCGCAAGAGCTTGGGTTGCATCTCGCAGGGGAGGTCCCCGATTTCATCAAGAAATATGGTTCCCCGGTGGGCCAGTTCGAATTTCCCCGGCTTGCCGGCGGCCCTGGCGCCGGTAAAGGCCCCTTTGTCATAGCCGAAAAGTTCGGATTCCATGAGGTCTTTCGGGATGGCCGAACAGTTGATGCGGACAAAGGGGTAGAGATTTCGGGGGCTGGCATGATGAATGGCCTGGGCAAAGATCTCCTTGCCCGTCCCGCTCTCTCCGGAAATGAGGACTGGGTATTGGGTCGCCGCAGCCCTGAGGGCCGCCCTCTTCAGAGACATTATCACACTGCTGCGGCCTAAGATGCTCTCCAGTGTATAACGGGTAGAACGGAGCGACATGAGTTCCTTTTCATAGAGTTCCACCTTTGATTCCAGAAGAGAGAGTTCCTCGGCGAGTTTCCTTACATCTTTTACATCTTTGAACATGACCTGGCCGAATACGGCCACAACTTTTCCGTTTTTCAAGATGGGAATACGCTGCACCACCATGTCCTGGCCCTTGATTCGGTGCGACTGGTTGATTTCGGCCTTCCCGGTCTCTGCCACGATATGCATCCTGGTATTTTCAACCACTTCTGTAGCATGTTTTCCGATCTGGGCCTCGGGGTCGAGTCTCAGAAAACGGCCGTAGGGCTTATTGAAGTGGGTGATGTACCCGTTGGCATCGGTTACCATGCAGCCATTGTAGATGCTGTCGAAGATCAACCGGAACGACTCCAGTTGATGATGGAGGTCGTCTGCCCCTTTGAGATCAATGGCGCCTGCTCCATGTCTCTTTTCATCTGTTCCATCGGCTGTAGTATCCGGAATAGACATGATCCCTCCCGTAGCAAAAGGTCGACATGTAGCCTGGTTGATACAACTCTAGATACATAAAAAGGGCTGGTTAGTCCAGGGAAAAATCCCGCGGTTGAGATTCATTGTCCCTCCAAAGTGTTGATCCATCAGGGGGCCGCGGCAAACAGGCAAGACCTGGAAAGGATAAGCGGCGGATGGCCCCTAATTTGCTTTATGATGTAAAGATGGCGGAAGTCCTATGGTGAGAAACAGTGAAATCATAAGGAGCGGGGAAAATGGACATCAATGAACCGGAAATCAAGAAAAAGGAGATACTTATTCTGGAAGACGATCACTTTAATCCCGGGAATGTCTGCATCGTAACCGGAGCGTCTGGCGGAATAGGGAGGGCTACGGCCGTGGCTGCCGCGGCAAACGGCCTCATGACTGTGGGCCTGGATGTGGATGAAGAGGGCGGCAAGGCGACCCAGCAAATGGCCCGCGCAATGGGTGGTCAGATGATTTTTCTCAAGACCGATCTCTGTTCGGACGAGCAGGTTGAAAAGGCCGTGGAAGAGGCAGCCAAACTGGGAAGCATCAAGTACGTGGCAAACATTGCGGGCATTCAGCATATCGACTCCGTTGCAAACTTCCCCATGGAAAAATATGATTACATGATGCGGCTCATGCTCCGCGCGCCGTTTTTCCTGTCAAAGCTGACCATTCCCCATATGAAGAAGAGCGCGGACGGGACCGGCGCCATCGGGAATATGGCTTCAGTGCATGCCCATATCTGCACGCTCAATAAACCCGTGTACAATATCACCAAGTTCGGGTTGCGCGCACTTGCCCAGTCCATTGCCGCAGAAGGGGAGGGAGAGATCCGAGCCTTTTCGGTGAGCACCGGCTTCGTAAAAACGGCCCTGGCCCTGAAACAGATCCCGGCCCAGGCCGAGCAGCGGGGTATTACGCCGGATGAAGTCGTTCGGGACGTCATGATGGGGAGTTCCCGTATCAAGGAGATGATGACACCCATAGAGGTGGGGAATCTCTTTGTCCTGGGCTTTTCCCGTTTTGCCAGGTATCTCATCGGCGGGGATCTCCTCTTTGACGGCGGGATGGTGCTGACGTATGCGGAAATGAAGAAAGGATGACTTCGTAGAAGGCTGGTTTATGCCGCGAGCGCCAATCTATTGGCAACATAGTGGAACCGAGCCCGACAATTTGTTCATGTGCTTTCCAAACACACATGAGGGGATGGAATCAATCGGAAGGGGTGTCTGAAGCCATGAGTTCCCTCAGCTCGGTTTCAACAAAGTCGATGTGCTGCCTGGCTTCTCTGCTTGCGCGCTCCGCATCCCTGTTCCTGATAGCCTGAAAAATCCTGAGGTGCTGCCCGGCGATGAGCCGTTTGTTTTTTTTCTTCTTGAAGATTTGCTCCCGGGTTACCTTTTGGGAGTTCCACAAAATATGGTAGCAGGAGGCGGTGAGGTGGGACAGGACGGTATTGTGGCTGGCAAGGGATATGCCGATATGGAAGTCTGCATCGGTCTTCGCATCGTCCCTGTTCTCCCTGAGATTTTCCTGGTCCAGGGCGATGATATCTTCGAGCCGCTTGATGTCTGATTCCTTTGCCCTTTTTGCCGCATTAAAGGCGGCCCAGCCTTCCATGGCCCTTCGGATATCCAGGAGTTCAAAGAACTTTTCCGGGTCATGAGCGATGAGCAGACTCAAGGGATCTTCAACGGGTTTTTCGGTCAGAGATTTGACAATGATCCTGCTTCTCGGCTTGATTTCAATGAAGCCCATGGCCTGCAGGGCATTGAGTGCTTCGCGAAGCGGCGGCCTGCTGACGCCTATGGATTCGGCCAAGTCTCTCTCGGAGGGCAGTTCATCACCCGGCTTGAGATCCCCGGTGCTCAAGAGTCTCTTGAATTGTTCAATGATCTCATCGGAAATTTTCTTGGGGGATATCTTGCGAAACATGACGCTCTCCTGGTGGCAGGCTTTTACCTAAGCTGGTAATACCACTTCTATTCATGAAGTGCAAGGGATTTTATCCATAAAGCTTCACTTTTTTCTTGACAACTTTCCTACATTTGGATATTGGTATGACCAGTTTGCCAAAGTGTTTCTTTCCTGAAAAACAGCCTGTTGAGCCAGTTTCAAAACGTTCAATTTTGTCCAAGGTCAAGGAAGACGATGATTTTAACCACAGGAATATATTGGATATTTCGAGGATTAAAATTTGAGTTTGACGCAGAGATTGGGGAAAAGGGGGCGTTTTGAAACCGGCTCTGTTTATTTGATTTTGATGAACCCTCCAATAGAGGCGGACAAATGAAGGCTCATTTGCCCTATGGTGAAAAAGCGGTGGATCTGGATCTCCCGGGGTCTGTGAATCTCCTGGAAATGAAGGCCCTTGATCCCGTAGAAGATCCATTGGCATCAGTTCAGGAGGCCCTGGCTCACCCCATCGGGAGCCCTCCCCTCGCCGAATTGGCCCGAGGGAAGAAGAACGCCTGTATCGTCGTCTCCGATATCACCCGCCCTGTCCCCAACAAGACCCTCCTTCCTCCCCTGCTCAGGATACTGGTGCAAAGCGGTATTCCAAGAGAAAAAATCACCATCCTCATTGCCACGGGCATGCACCGGCCCAACCTGGGAGAGGAGCTGGAATACTTGGTTGGTCGGGATATCGTGAACAACTATCGGATTGTGAACCATTACTGCCGGAAGTCCGAGGAGTACCGGAAGATAGATGAAATAGACGGGGCGGCTATTGAGATCAACCGGCACTATCTCGATGCGGACCTGAAAATCTTGACCGGACTGATCGAGCCTCACTTTTATGCGGGTTATTCCGGAGGACGTAAGGCCATCCTGCCGGGTATTTCAAGCTTCGGAACCATGAAATTCATGCATTCCTATGAGATGATCGACCACTCCAACGTCACCAACTGTCTCCTGGAGGGAAATCCCTTTCATGAATACGGGGTTCGTGTTGCCGAACTGGCAGGCGTAGATTTTATCCTCAACGTGGTCATCAACAGGGAAAGGGAGATTGCCGGAGTCTTTGCCGGCCATTACGACAAGGCCCATCTTGCCGGCTGTCGATTGGTTCGGGGACATTCCGTTGTGGAACTGGACGAACGGGTTGATCTCGTGATCACTTCCGGGGGCGGGTACCCCCTGGATGCCACCTTTTACCAGATCAGCAAGGCCCTCATCTGCGCCATGGATATCCTTGAAAAAGGAGGGACCATCGTGGTGGCCTGCGAGTGCCGCGAAGGACTTGGGAGTCCGGAATTTTGCGGAATCCTGCGAACGGTCTGTTCCCCGGAGGAATTCTTCAGCGGGTACTGTGATCCAAGCGATTTTGTCATTGATCAGTGGTGTGCGCAGAATATCTATCAGGTATTGGAGCACGCCGGGAAGGTGTATATATATTCTTCAGGCCTGACTGCTGAAGATGCGACAAAGATGGGAGTCACAAAAGTGGATGACCTGCAGGGCACTATTGACAGGCTGCTGAAAGAGGATAACCGGTCAGTAGTGGTCCCTGACGGGCCTTATGTTGTGGGAAGGGTCCGGTAGTGTCAGAAAACATGCAGATCATACTCGCTATCTTCTTCCTGGTAGGGGTCTATATCCTCACGCGCTACGGGATAACCTGGCGGATACGTAGAGCGTCGCTTTTCATCATCCGGGATCTTGAAAAGAGGAAGGCGCTGGATCCGGAAAGTGCGGTCGAACTCCCCTATGGCAAGAAGGAGCTTTTCAAGGTGGGGATACGGGATTATAAACCCCGAGCCCTGGAATCCTTGATTCACGATGGGGTTTTGGGGAAGACGGAAAACGGTATGTATTATCTCAAGAGGAGATTGGAGGATCTTCGTTCGAATATCCAATAGGGAGGAGGTGATATAACAGTCATTTGTTTCAAGGTGTTATTGTGGTTTTGAGCTTGATTTCAACCCATTTACAAAGGAGGCAGGATGATGAAAAAAATTGGATTGGCCATTCTGGTGCTGCTGGTAGCTGTTGCCTTTACCCTATCAGCACCGGCGAACTCATTTGCGAAGAAAAAATTCGTGAAATTCGGTGAAGACCAACGCGCGATCGCATGGAAACACAAAAAGTTCCAGACATCCAAAAAAACCTATCACTTGCGCATGAGTGACCCCTGGGGCGGGTTGCTTTTCCATGATATTTCTATCCATTTTGCAGACAGCGTAAGGGCGGCGAGCGGCGGTAGACTGGTAATAAAAGTCTACTCCACAGGTTCCATTGTTCCGGCCATGGAGATCTTCGATGCCACAGCCAAGGGGACGCTGGATTGTTTCCATTCCTGGCCGGGATACTGGAAGGGCAGGAACGAGGCGTTCGTGGCCTTCGCATCGGTGCCGTTTGGCCTTGATGCAGAAGGTTACAATATCTGGCTGTACGAGCGGGGCGGAGCAGACATGCTGAATGAACTCTATAACCGCTATGGCATGGTAGCTTTCCCCGGCGGAAATGCCGGTCAGGAGCTGGGGCTTTATTCCAACAAACGTGCCACCAAGATGGAAGACTTTAAGGGCATGAAGATCAGGACGCCCGGCTGGTACATGGATATCCTGACCCGACTCGGCGCTTCCGTCACCCCGCTCCCGGGAAGCGAGATCTATCTTGCACTGGAGCGCGGCGTGATTGACGCCTGTGAGTTCAGTTGCCCTGCAGTCAATTACCCAATGGGCTTCCACGAGATCACCAAATACGTGATTGAGCCGGGCGTGCATCAGCCTTCCTGCCAGTTTGACTTGGTGTTTAACAAGAAAAAGTATGATTCCCTGCCGGAAGACCTCCAGGAGATCATAAAGCTCTGTGCCAAAGAGACCCAGTTGTGGTCATGGGCCTGGATGGAACAACTGAATATCAAGGCGCTTCAGATGATGGGCGAGAAGGTGGAATATGTGAAGATGGACGATGCCACCATGACCCAGTTTGCGAAGACCACCCATGAGTACCTCGAAGAAGTGAAGAACAAATACCCGGATGTCAAGAAAGTGCTGGGCTCCCAGGAACAGTTCAAGAGGGATTTCGCCCAGTGGCGTAACCTGAGGGGTGGCGTCGCACCTTGGCCATACAAAGATTATATTAATGGGAAACACCTGCAATAAAACAGATGATATGATCCTGTGCCCCTGGGGATTATGTTTTCAGGGGCACAGAAGTAATTATGACTTCGTTGGAAGCTGGTTTATGCCGCAAGCGGCGTCCTATGAGCAACGAAGGCGATAGAGGTATTCGGCCGAACCTGACACTCTTTTTCAGATGCTTTCTAAACACCTTGGAGGAGATGGACGACAGAGGGAGCGTAGCTTCTGGAACATCCCGTTTACCTGCTCAACGATGCCTCGCCGAAATGAAAACGACTTCCTTGGAAGTCATCATCGTGCCCACGGATGGGCATGCAAATCAATGGAGCGAATCATGAAAAAATTCGTCCACGCAGTGGATGCCTTTACAGCATTTACAGGGAAATGGTTTGCCCTGCTGATCTTGCCTATGATCTTCGTAGTCATGTATGAGGTCATTGCAAGGAAGGTATTTCATGCCCCTACCAGATGGGGGTTTGAAATGACGGTATATTTATATGGCGCTCACTTCATGCTCGGTATGGCAGTCGCCTATCTCTATGATCGCCATGTACGCATCGATGTGATAGTAACGGCGCTCCCGGAAAAGGTTCAACTTTGGCTTCGTATATTCACATTTCTGTTCATCTTTGCGCCGTTTGTGGGTGCCTTGAGCTATGCCTCAATAGAATATGCAGGGCATTCATGGGCCATCGGAGAGCATAGCTGGAGTGCCTGGAAACCGCCGCTCTATCCTTACAAGACAGTCATGCCCGTTGCCATGATCATGCTATTCATTCAAGGAGTTGCTACCTTTATTCGTGACATTTACAAACTTAAGGGGGAAGACATATGAATCCTGACACCTTAGCCCTTATCATGTTTGGGACACTGTTTATCACTCTCTTCCTGGGTCATCCTCTGGCCTTTTCCCTCGGTGTTCTTGCCCTGGTTTTTGGCCTGATTGGATGGGGTGGGTCCCCCGAGGTGGTCTTCGGTCTTTTCGCAAACAGGTGTTACGGGGTGATGGATGATTATGTCCTGGTGGCGGTGCCGCTTTTCATATTCATGGCCCAGATGCTGGATGCATCCGGCATTGCTGAGAGTCTCTTTCACACCATGCACGTTATCCTTGGGCCAATCAGGGGCGGTCTGGCCCTTGCAGTCGTCATTGTGTGTACCGTCTTTGCGGCCTCCGCAGGGGTGGTCGGCGCTACTGAAGTGGCAATAGGCCTCTTGGCTGTTCCTGCGCTCATGAAAAGGGGCTACCATATTCCCCTGATTGCAGGCTCGATCTGTGCAGGCGGGACCCTGGGCATCATTATTCCGCCGAGTATCATGCTGGTAGTGTACGGCAGCCTGGCAGGGATGTCCGTGGGACAGCTCTTTGCCGCAGCGATCTCACCCGGAGTCCTCCTTTCTCTTCTGTACTTGACGTACATTTCCATTCGATGCGGCATCAATCCTTCTCTGGGACCGCCGCTTCCAAAAGAGGAAAGGATCTACACCTGGCTGCAGAAGATCAGGATGATATTGACTTCCCTCGTCCCACCTGCGTTCCTGATAATAATTGTACTGGGGAGTATTGTGGCGGGGATTGCCACGCCGACGGAGGCAGCCGGTTTGGGCGCAACCGGGGCCTTTCTTCTTGCACTCGGCTACGGAAAGTTGACCTGGAAGGCAACGACGGATGCATGTAACTCCACGCTGTTGACGACGGCCATGGTCATGACCCTGTTCCTGGGCGGAAATGCCTTTCAGGCCGTCTTCATGGGGCTTGGGGGAGGGGATGCCATCAGCAGCATCCTTCTGGGGATGCAGGTAAGCCCGTATGTGGTTCTTTTCATCATGATGGGTACGGTCTTCTTCCTGGGGATGTTTATTGATTGGCTGGGAATCCTTTTGATTGTCATCCCCATTTTTACGCCTATTGCTGCGGAACTTGGATTTAACCCCCTGTGGTTTGCAACGCTCATATGCGTCAACCTGCAGATGGCCTTTTTGACGCCGCCTTTCGGGTACTCCCTGTTCTACCTCCGGGGGATTGCACCGCCTGAAATGACGATCGTCCATATCTATAAGGGGGTGATACCGTTCATCTGCCTCCAGTGGGTTGGACTGATCCTCTGCATCCTGGTCCCGAACATTATTCTCTGGGTGCCCAGGGCCTTTTTCGGTGCGGCTACCATCGGATAGCGCACGGGGGTGAAGTACTTGTGGAACCAGGTTTTCCATGTGCTGGTGCATGTGAATAGAAGGAAAACAGGAAGAAGGTCCCTGGTGGTTTTCCTGTTTTCCTTGTTTTTGCTCCTGATCGGTCCGCAGTGTCGGGCCAGCGGCTCCTGGCTTATTGAGCCAAAGGAATACCATGTATCCGCCCACGGCCAGACATCATGTCAGGATTGTCACGGGGACATAGCCGATAAGGCCTTGCACCCGGATCCTTCGGAGGTGAACAAGGGACGGGGTGATTTCTTTTCTCCGGAAATGTGTTTCTCTTGTCATGATGAGATAGAAGGTGATCTGGCAGCGGGAAAACACGGCCGGAAAAAAATTCAGGATCCAAAGAAATACAGTTACTGTATCCGGTGCCACAAGGTCCACCGTCAACCCCGCCTGGGGGAAGACAGAATCGGGAAGTTTAAACCAGGCACCCCAAGGGAACGACAGTGCGGTGCCTGTCACGCGATACGCGCCGAACTGCCGCCCCTTTCTGAAGAAGACGAGGCCTGCATGGCCTGCCACGGGGCAGTGGACCCGGATAAGCCGCAGGGAAGGGAGAAGATCCAGGCCCTCTGTTTCCACTGCCATGCAAAGGGGGATACCCCGGCGCAGAAAGCAACCGGTGCCCTCGTTCCCCTCATTGATTCGGCAGCATACGGGAGCACTCCCCATGCCAACCAGTCCTGCACTGCATGCCATCCCGGGGGCGCGGCCTTTCATCACCAGGACCAGCCAAAGGGCGACTGCCTGCAGTGTCACACTCGTCACGACGAGAAAAAGGCACACGACGTCCACCTGGATGTGGCCTGCGGAGCGTGTCACCTCAAAGGCGTAACACCGTTTCGGGATACGGTCTCCAAGAGGGTCTTGTGGAAGCTCCCGCCGGATACGGGAAAGCCGCTCCAGGTCCACGACATGGCCTCAAAAGGGGGGCAGGATACCTGTGTCCGCTGCCACGAGAAGGGAAACAAGGTTGGCGCCCCTGCCATGGTTCTGCCGGCCAAGAGCCTTATCTGCATGCCCTGTCATGCGGCCACCTTTTCGGTGGGAGATACCACTACCATCGTGGCACTCCTGATTTTCCTGGCGGGAATCATCATGGCCTTGTCCTACTGGCTGACAGGCACTTTCTCTGGAGGAGAGGCTGTCGGGCCGGTGCCGGAGGAGACCCGCAGGAGCCTATTTGCCGGGACGCTAAGCGTGTTGAGAAGCCTGTTGCTGGATGTCCTGTTCCAGAGGAGGCTTTACCATCAGTCCGAGGGGCGGTGGCTGATTCACGCCCTCATCTTCTACCCCTTTCTGTTCCGTTTTGTCTGGGGCCTTGCCGGACTCCTGGGGTCGCTCTGGAAACCCGGAAACGAGACGGTGTGGGTACTGCTGGACAAAAATAATTACCTGACGGCGTTGCTTTTTGATATAAGCGGCGTCATGATCCTGCTGGGCATTTTACTGGCCCTGGTGCGTGGTACTTTGAGGCGGTTTCGCCGATTACCCGGCCTTCCCGCACAGGATCCCCTGGCCCTCGGCCTCATCGGCGGCATCGTAATCGTGGGTTTTGTGCTGGAAGCAATGCGCATGGCCATGACCGGTTTTCCTGGAGATGCAGAATATGCGTTTGTTGGGTACTGGATCAGCCGGTTCTTTTCTGATCCGTCCGAATTGACATCACTCTATGGATACCTATGGTATGGTCATGCTATTCTGGCCGGAGCCTTTGTGGCCTATCTGCCCTTCAGCCGGTTGTTTCATATCATCCTGGCTCCTGTGGTGATGATAATGGATGCGGCCACCGAGCATGATCGGGGCAATGGAAAAAACTAGTATGTGTCTGCGGCCAATAGAAAAGGCGGCAGTGATTTCGGAGGAATGTATGGATGAAAGGACAAGACGGGCTCTCACGGATATCGTGGGTGAGGAGAACTATACCGAGAGCTTGATCGACATGGTTTCCTACTCCTACGACGCGTCGGAGCATAGCCATCGGCCGTCTTGTGGCATCTGGCCCCGGTCGGCTGAGCAAGTGGCGGAGATCCTCAAACTGGCAAACAGGGAAAAAGTTCCCGTCATACCCCGGGGCGCAGGGACGGGCCTGTCCGGCATGGCTGTTCCCGTCAGGGGCGGGATTGTTCTTGACTTGAGTCGCATGAACCGGATTGTGAAGATCAGCATCGAGGACCGGCTGGCTGTAGTCCAGCCCGGCGTGGTCTATGCCGATCTCGAAAAGGTCCTTGCAGCAAAAGGTTTTTTCTTTCCGCCGGACCCTGCCAGCGGAAAGGCATCCACCCTGGGTGGGAATGTCGCCACGAACGCCGGCGGACTCAAGGGCGCCAAGTACGGTACGACCCGCGATTATGTCCTGGCCCTCCAGGTGGTCCTGCCCGATGGGAGGATCATGAAGACGGGGTCCAGGGCCATGAAAAGTGTGTCCGGCTATGATTTAACAAGGCTGTTTGTGGGCTCAGAGGGGACTCTGGGCCTGGTGACGGAAATTACCCTGAAAATCAGCCCTCGGCCTGAGGCGACCTCTACAGCACTGGCCACTTTCGATGACCTGGAAGACGCCGGTCATGCCCTCACCGAGGTGATGCATAGCGGCATCATCCCCAGTGCGTTGGAGATATTGGGCCGGGAAACCATCCGGGCCATCAACCAGAACACGGACCTTGACCTCCCTGAGGTAGATGCCATGATCCTGGTGGAGACGGATGGTTACACGCACGGGGAAACGGACTACCAGATGCAGAAGGTTTTGGATGTGTTTAACCTGAACAACCCGAGGGAGGTCAAGCGGGCGGAAAACCAGAAAGAGGCGTCGGGACTGTGGGAGGCGAGAAAGTCAGCCTACGGGGTCCTGGCCAGGATAAAGACCCATTTCGTCCTGGAAGACGTGACCGTGCCCATGTCAAGGATTGCGGACCTCCTCAAGGGAATCGATAGTATCGCCAGGAGACATGATATCCAGATTGCCACGTTCGGCCATGCAGGGGACGGAAATCTCCATCCCCAGATTCTCTATGACGGCTACGATCCAGAGCAGGTAAAAAAGATGGAAGCGGCGAGTGGGGAGCTGTTCAAACTGGCCATTGATCTGGATGGGACGCTCACCGGGGAGCATGGCATCGGCCTTGCCAAGGCCCCCTACATGACACTGGAACACGATGAGACAGAGATGGCGGTGATGCGGGGAATCAAGCGGTTTTTTGATCCGAACAATATCCTCAACCCGGGCAAAATGGCTTTGGAAGGATGAGAGAGAACGATATGGAAGCAAAATATGATTTTGAACGGAAATACCGGGAACAGATTCTTCAGTGTTCCCGTTGCGGGTTCTGCCAGGCCGTGTGCCCGGTATACGGGGCGACCCTCAGGCCCGCGCTGAATGCCCGCGGAAAGATGCTCCTGCTCAAGGAGGTCATGGACGGAAAGATCGAACTCAACGATGAGTTGGTCGAGACCCTCTTCCAGTGCACCACCTGTGCAAGTTGCTTTGAGAGCTGCCCATCAGGTGTGAACGTGCCTGAAATTCTCAAGCAGGTGAGGAAAGACATGGTACACGTGGGTACGTGCCATCCGGCCTTCAAGGGGATGAACGAGGTGTTGAAGAAACACACCAATATCTATGCGGAGGATGAAAGGGAGGATTTCGACCGGGATCACAACCAAAAGGCTGAATACGTCTTTTTCGTGGGATGCGTGGGTCTATACCGGGAAGATGAGTCCACCGAAGAGACCCTTGAACTGCTGGACCGTCTGGGAGTGGACTACACCCTGATCGATGAGGCGTGCTGCAGCGGAGTCCTGGAAGATGTGGGATACGAACTGAACGAAGATCTTGCCCGCAAGAATATGGACAGTATCCTCGCAACAGGTGCAAAGAAGGTGATCACCGGCTGCCCTTACTGTTTCAGGACCTTCAACAACAGGCCCCAGTACGGGGAACTCAAGGAGAAGGGCGTGGAGGTCGTTCATGTCAGCCAGTTCCTGAAAGATTTTGATTTTGGGGTCAAGACGGACAAGGTGGTGACCTATCACGATCCCTGTGATCTGGGGAGGCATTGCCATATCTATGATGAACCGAGGGAAACGATCCGGAAAATTGCCCCCAATTTTGTTGAGATGCGGGACAACCGGGAAAATGCCTTGTGCTGCGGGGCGGGTGGTGGCGTCAGGGGTGCCTATCCCAAGAATTCCATTGCCATGGCCAGGAGACGTCTCGAAGAGGTGGAAGAGGCAGGGGCGGAAATTCTGCTCACTGAATGCAATTCCTGCGTCCACAACCTGTCTAATGCCAAGCTCCGGAAACAGAAGTTCAAGGTGTACACCACGACGCAATTCATCAATAAATTGATGGAAGAGGCAGCATAATTCTTAGACAGGATGAACAGGATTTTTGGGATTATTGAGCAGGGCGGCTTAATTGAAGAAAGAAGATTCACCGCCCGTTCGCTTTGCTCTCTCAAGGTGCAGAGGACGCCAAGTTTTGTTGATAGTATTTTCCCCTGAGACGGGGAAAATACTATACATCAGGCCCTTCGGGCAAAAGCAGAAGGTGTTTCTGATTGGAAAGCTTCTTATCAAAGTTCCTTCTCAGGAACTTTGATAAAGTTTTTCCTTTGCGTTCTTTGCGTCTTTGCGGTGAAATCTTTTTTGATCGAAAGGAATCCTGTTGATCCTGTCAACAAAAGAAAAGGAGGAAAGCAAATGCAGATTGAACAATACAACATGCCGGATGAACTTTACTACGAAGAGAACCACTTCTGGGTAAGGGAAGAGGGAGATCTTCTGGTGATGGGGATGGATGATTTCGCCCAGGCCATGGCCGGAGAGATCGTTTATATCCAGCTCCCTGATGAGGGCAAGAAACTAACGAAGGGCAAGAAATTCGCCAAGGCCGAATCCGGCAAGTGGTTGGGAAAGGTCTTTGCACCGGTCAATGGGGAACTCGTGGCCGTGAACGAGGAACTGGAGACCCGGCCCGACCTCATCAACGATGACTGCTACGGAAAGGGATGGATGTACAGGATCAGGCCATCCGATATGGCGGAGATGCAGGATCTCATCCACGGGGACGAGGCTGTGAAAAAATGGGTCCTGGCGGACATCGAAAAGTACGCCGAGGAGTGATGTGGTTGGCACAACGTAGGAGCGACCTCCTGGTCGCGACCATTGTGCTCCATTGAAGGAAAGATGGGAAACCGGGATTACAGCGTCAGACAACTGATGGAACTGGAAGCCTGTACCAATTGCCAGGCCTGCGCCGATATCTGCCCGGCCGTGTCCGCGGCGGAGGACGGAGAGCTTTCCGCACTTTTCCGCATGAAGGGCCTGAAGGAGATTCTAAAGGGTCGGACGGGGCTTTTTCGCAGGATCTTCAAGAAACAGGGGCTGTCGGATGAGGCGTGGAAACATTTCAGCGATACCGCGTTTCGTTGCACGCTATGCGGCAATTGCCAGGGCGCCTGCCCGGTGGGAATCCGCCTGAAGGACCTCTGGCTCTCCCTACGTCAGGACCTGGTGCATTCCGGGTTTTATCCAAAAAAGATCAATATGATCAAGGAGAACCTGGAAGAGAGCCGAAATGTCTTTGACGAGGACAATGAAGAACGGGCCGACTGGGTGGAGGACATGCGCGATCCCCCCGCTGACGGCTATGTCAGGGAAAAGGCCGAGGTGGTCTACTTTACGGGGTGCACGGCCGCCTACTTTCCCATCGCCCAGAAGATTCCCATGGCCCTGGCGCAGGTCATGGATGTGAGTGGTGTCGATTTCACCCTCCTTGGTGAGGATGAGTGGTGCTGCGGCTTCCCCATGCTGGGGGCGGGCCTGATGGAGCTTTTCCGGGAATTCCGAGATCACAACATCCAGGCCGTAAAAGAGAGGGGCGCCAAAGAGATCCTATTTGCCTGTCCCTCCTGCTACCAGATGTGGAAGGAATACTACCGGCCTGAAGGTCTTCGACTGTCCCACGCCTCCCAGTTTCTGGTCAACCTGGTGAAAGCCGGAAAAGTCCCCCTGAAGGAACTGGACATGACCGTCACCTACCACGACCCCTGCGACCTGGGGCGGGGTGCCTTGATCTATGAGGAACCGCGTGAGCTGATTCAGTCCCTTCCCGGTGTGAAATTAGTGGAACTCCCGCGCAATCGCCGGGATTGCCAATGCTGCGGCGGGGGCGGAAACCTGGAGATGGTGGACGCGAAACTCACGGCGGAAATCGCAAAGGCAAAGATAGACGAGATTCTTTCCACGGGCGCCCAAACCGTTGTGACCTCATGCCAACAATGCGTTCGAACCATGACCACCTATGTGAAACGCAACAAGATTTCTCTTGAGGTGCTGGATATCACCCAATTGGTACATCGTGCGCTTGAGCATTGACAAACATCTTTCACCTATGCCGAGAATTCGCCTTAAACGGAGAAAACAACAGAAATGAAACTCTATAATCTGGGGAAGGTCCCCTGGCTGGATTCCCAGCTCATCTACCACGCCTTGGCAAAGACAGGGGAGGAGGCCCTTGTACTGCTTTCTCCCGCCTCCCCTTACGTGTGTATCGGATTCCACCAGGATGCAGCACAGGAGGTGGATCTGGAATACTGCAGGACAAACAACATTCCTGTTTTTCGCCGGGAGGTGGGCGGAGGTGCGGTCTATCTGGATGGGGACCAGCTCTTTTTTCAGCTGATCCTCAGGCGTGACAATCCCATCGTTCCGAAGAACAAAGGGGCCTTTTACAAGAAATTCCTGGCGCCCGCCATCAACGTCTATCGTGAGATCGGCATCCAGGCCGAATTCAAACCCGTGAACGACATCGTTGTGCAGACCCGAAAGATATCAGGCACAGGGGTGGGCGAGATCGGGGGTTGTGTGGTCTTTGTGGGTAATCTCATCATGGATTTCAATTACGAGATGATGTGCAGGGTCCTTCGCGTTCCGGACGAGAAATATCGAGACAAGGTCCATAAGTCCCTGATGGACAATCTCAGTACCATCCGGCGTGAACTCGGTGAAGAAAAGGCAAACCAATGGACGGAACAGATACTCAACAACATGATGGCCCAAGCATTTCAGGAAATTACGGGGGCGATGGAACAAGCCCGGGATCTGCAGCCCATCAGGCCCGTGATGGAAGAACTGGAATCGCGAATGATGAAGGAGAGCTGGGTCCATCACAGGGGCAGGCGTATTCCCGGAAGGGAACTCAAGATAAGGGGAGGCGCCAATGTCGTGCACAGGGTCTATAAGGCCCCCGGCGGACTGATGCGGGGCGATTTTGAAATCAGGGATGGGCGCTTTGTCAATGTCTCTCTGACCGGAGACTTCTTTTGCTTCCCACCTGATGGGATCAGCCGGCTGGAAGAAAGATTGGAGGGGCGGCTTGTGGGAGATACGCCTGATATTCTCAATGAAATTTACGCGCAGGGAGAGATGGAGACCCCGGGAATCGGTATCGGGGCTTGGATGCGCGTCCTATCTTAGGAGAATGGCTGGAAGCAATGTCATTGATGCCTCCCTTCCCCTCTTCCGCCCGGCGACGTGATCCATGCCCAAAGTCCGCTTCAGGGAGTCGTCTTGTTCAGGAATTCGTTTGTTCACTCCTTTCCATCCTGCTTTTTTCCGGGGTGTGGGACCGTTTCAATGAAAGACCAGCCGCCGCCAAGGGCCTTGTAGAGGCGCACCAGGTTTGTGGTGACCAACCCCTTGCTCTGGGCGAGTTCATCCTGGAACGCGAGCAGCGATCTCTGGGCATCCAGGACATTGCTGAAATCCGCCAGGCCCGCCTTGTATCGGTCACGTGCAAGCAGATCGGCACGCCGGGCGGCTGCGGTGGCCCTGGCAAGAGACTCCTGCCGGAGCTGTTCCTTGGCGTAGGCCACCAGGACATTTTCCACCTCTTCCTTGGCCTTGAGGACCGTGGATTGGTATTGGATCAGGGCCTGCTCCTGGCGAGCGGTCTGCACCCGGATATTCTGGCGAATTGCACCGGCATCGAAAACCTTCCATGAAACACTAGGGCCGATGCTCCAGGTACGGCTGGCCCATTCAAGGAGGTCCCCGCTTGAGATGGATTCCAGTCCGATGGTCCCGAACAACCGGAATTTGGGATAGAGATCCGCAGTGGCGACGCCGATCCGGGCCGTCTGGGCAGCCAGGTTTCGTTCGGCGCGCCGGATGTCGGGACGGTTGCGCAACGTTTCGGCCGGCACACCGACGGCCACTGTCACCGGGAGTGTCGGGAGCGGAAGCGTTTCGGCCAGTTCCTCGTCGAGCGCTCCGGGACTTTCACCCAGGAGTACCGCCACTCGGTTTTTAGCGGCGGCAAGGCCCGTCTGAAGGGCCGGGATCTGGGAACGGGTGCGCTCAAGGTTGTATAGGGATTGCTGCACGGCCAGTTCATCAATGAGTCCCGCCTGATAGCGGGAAAGATTCAGCTCATAGGTTTCCTGCTGGGCCCCGATGTTCGCTCGGGTTACAGCGAGTCTGGCCTGATTGGTACGGACATCCACATAGTTCAAGGCCACTTCGGCAAGCAGGCTCACGAGTACATCACGGAGATTCTCCTGGGCGGCCTCCAGGTTCGCCTGGGCCGCCTCCACGGAACGACGCGCCCCTCCGAAGATGTCCAGTTCCCAGCCCGCGTCAAAACCGGCGGCATAGAGTTTGCTTTCCCCGCCTATCCCGCTGTTTTCACTGCTGCGTCGCTTAGTCGCAGAGCCGGCGGCATCCAGGGAAGGAAAGAGGCCCGCGCGGCTCTCCCCACGGAGAGCCCGGGCTTCACGAATCCTGCTACGGGCTTCTTTCAGGTTCAGATTTCCGTTGACTGCCCGTTCCTCAAGACTGGAGAGTTCCGGATCATCAAGGGTGCGCCACCAGCGGCTCAGGGTCTCGGGGTTTAACGGGACCGCTCGCAGTCCTCCTCGCAGTTCCGTGTGCCACGTGGGAGGCGCATCGGGTTTCACGGGTTTGTAGTCCGGGCCGACGGCGGCACATCCGGCCAAGGTCAGGATCGCGACCGCGGCAGGCAGCCTGCAAAAAACGCGCTTTATATGCGCACTGGCAAGGAAGTTCATCTTAAGTCCTATCTCTCCAACAGTTTGTGATGATTGTATTTTTCCGAAATGTCATGGCAGGTTCTATCTGTTAAATCGGTTCAGGATCTTCAGAAGGAGGCCCTTTTTGAACCCGATGGCACCCTGGGGGCAGATTTCCTGACAGCAATAGCACCTGATGCATGCTTCATAATCAAAACGGAGATGTCTTTCCTCCAAGGCAATGGCTTCCGCCGGACACGCCTGGACGCATTCTTTGCATCCCGCGCAAATTTTCGAATCCTGGACCGGCTTTGAAACCAGGTAGCGCTTGGAAAACCCGTCCAGAAACCCGGGCAGGACACTGAGCGAGTCCAGCTTCGGGATCCGGAATATTGGGAACGCAAACGAATCAGGTGGATCTCCCTCCAACCTGATCCGTCGGGTATCGGTTTCACCGATACCCTCGGCCCTGGCCACCCTGTAAAGGGGGTAGGATTCCAGGGTAATCCCCAGCAAGTGACAGATGGTCGCATCAAGCGCCACCGCGTCCCGTGCTGCTGCCACCAGGTTCAGCCGGCAGGGGTTCCCGTTACCGGGACCGTTCCCATCCATGCCCCACACCCCGTCCAATATGGTCAGGGCCGGGTTCACGGCCTGGTAGATGGCGAGAAGCAGGGAGGCAAAGGTGTCCCGGTTGAGGCCGGTCATGTAATGCCACTCGGTCTTTCGCTGGGCAACGATAGTCCCGAACAGGTTTTTGACGCCGAGGGTCATCAGCATCTGGGTGTGGGTCTTCAGTTTGGGCAGGTTGATAACCACGTCCGCATCCAGGGCCTGGGATGCGATCTCGAGGCTACGGAACAGGGACCCTTTCGCCAGGGTGATCTTTCTGGGGTGACTGAGTTCCACCAGTTCTGTTCCAAGTTCCCCGGCCACGTCCTCCATGCCGGTTTTTGCGATGACGCGTCTGAAAGGCTCGATCCCCGGGCTGTCGCCTATGAATGGGTGACCTCCCGCTTCCTTGACCATAACTGCAACAGCCCGAACCATGGCGGGATCCGTGGTCACCCGCTTTTCAGGGGACCGGGCCGAAAGGAGATTGGGTTTGATGAGGACCCTGTCTCCCGGTCTTACATACTGGGTGATGCCTCCCAGGGGTTCCAGCACCTTAAGCAGGGCCGCCTCCACCGGGCGGGCCTCATAGCTTTCGCAACGGGCAAGGGAAACTGTGGTCAAATCGGGTGCACCTCCAGGAACGCGTTGACCGCATCCAAATGAACACGGCCGAGGTGGTAGAATAAGGGTCGGGGAGCTCGAATGTCAACGCATTTCCTTCTTGATGCGGATTTCCTGATTTCGCGACCACCACCATTTTCATTGACTTACCACGGATCGCTGCGGTAATCAGGATGGGAAACGATCGCGTGATTCCAGTCAAGAAGATACAAGGGAGACGTCTTTTGAAAAACGTAGAAGCCATCGGATTTGACCTTTTCAATACCCTCATAACCGCAGACCCGAAAGCCGTGAGCGAGGCCGTTGAAAGGCTGATCAACAGCCTGCGTAAAAGCGGTCTCATCTTTGAAGACACCCCTTTCAAGAAGACCTATCGCCGTTGTGCCCTGGACTTCCTGGAAAAGACGAAGGAAGACGGCCGGGAGACCCACAACCGCTTCTGGGTGAGCGCAGCCCTCAGGGAAATGGGGCATCCCCTTGAACCCGATGACCCCAGAATCGCCCTGGCACTCGATGCATATTTCTCTGCTTTTCTTGACTACTGCCGTCTTATCCCCGGCACGATCGAAATGCTGAAAGAGCTCAAGGGGTCCTACCGCCTGGGGCTGCTTTCCAATTTCACCCACGCACCCGCGGCAGTTAAACTCGTTGATGCCCTTGAAATTACTCACTTCTTTGACGTCCTGCTCATCTCGGGGGAACTGGGTTATCGCAAGCCCCATGCCATGGTGTTTGAGAAACTCGTGGCGGATTTTGGTGTGGACCGGACGCGTGTCCTCTACGTGGGCGACAATATCGAGGCCGATGTGAACGGCGCACTGGACGCGGGTATCCGTCCCGTCTGGTTTACCTGGGCCTTGGATCACAAGGTTCCTATGCTCCCAGGGATTCCGGTGGGAGAGGAAGAGATGCCCGATGCGGACGTGCCCCGGGCCGGCGACTGGGACGAATTTTTCAGCCTTCTCCTGGCGGCATAAAAATGGTCGCCTGTTTAGCCGCATTTCTACCCGGACCAACTGAACTCCCGGCCGCTTTTTTGTGAGGAGCCAAGTGGCAAGAATGCCAAAAACGGAGGCATATAGATGGGTTTTGCACTGATGGAAGGGAATGAGGCGATTGCCTGGGGTGCCTTTGAATCGGGCTGTCGTTTCTTTGCCGGGTACCCCATAACCCCCGCAACCACCATCTTCAACACCATGCTCAGGCTCCTGCCCCCTGTGGGCGGGGTGTGCCTCCAAGGGGAGGACGAAATCGCCTCCATCGGTTCCTGCCTGGGGGCCTCCATGGCCGGCCTCAAGGTCATGACCGCCACGTCGGGTCCCGGCCTGAGTCTCTACAGCGAACACCTCTCCTTTGCCATCGGAAGCGAGATCCCCATTGTGATCGCGCTGGTCCAGAGGCTGGGGCCGTCCACGGGCTCCGCCACCCGTGGGGCGGACGGCGACATCCAGTTCATGCGGTGGGGGAACAGCGGGGGCCTCCCGGTCATCGCGCTGGCCCCCTCCGACACAAAGGACTGCTTTCTGCTCACCATGCATGCCTTCAACCTGGCCGAGGAATTCAGATGCCCGGTATTCCTCGCCTCCAACAAGGAGGTGAGTATGACCAAGGAGGGCCTGGACATGGATGCCATTGAGAGGCCGGAGATCATTGATCGCACCACGCCGCCTGCAGGCGAAGCATTCCTCCCCTTTGATGTCCGGTCCGGGAGTCGGGTGCCCGGTTTCCTTCCCATCGGGAACCCATTCATACCCGTGCGCCAGACCTCTTCCACCCACGGCCCGGACGGCTACATCACAACGGATCCCGACCGGATCGCCCGGAACCAGGAGAGATTGAGGGACAAGATCCTCTCCGCTATAGGCCGGTTTTCCTATCATGAAGCATACATGGAGAAGGCGGCAGACACCCTCATCCTCACCTATGGCGTTACCGCCCGCGCAGCGAAGGATGTCTACGATCGCCGCAAGGGTACGGACCGCCCGGTTTCTCTCCTCGTACTCAAGACCATTTGGCCCGTGCCGGAAGCCCTCATCAGGGAAAAGGCGGAGGGCGCCAAAAGGATTATCGTGCTGGAGATGAACGATGGACAGTATGTCCGCGAGATCAGACGTGTCCTGCCCGGGAAACAGGTCGACTTTTGCGGTGGGATGAACGGCAGGCTGATCACACCACACCGGATCGAGGAGGTGCTTACCCATGGCCAGCCTGCTCAATAAAGAGAGACCGCCGGTCTTCTGTCCCGGTTGCACCCATGACCGGATAGCCGGAATCCTGGACAAGGCCTTCCAGAATATGGGTCTCAAGGGCACCGAGATCGCCATGGTGAGTGATATCGGCTGCTCCGGGCTATTCGACACCTTTTTCCATACCCATGCCTTTCACGGGCTTCACGGAAGGGCTTTGACCAATGCAACCGGTCTGAAACTGGCATACCCGGACCTGAACGTCGTCGTGACCATGGGGGACGGTGGTATGGGCATCGGCGGTGCCCACTTTCTCAGCGCATGCCGCCGGAATCTCGACCTGACACTCCTCGTCCTGAACAATTTCAATTTCGGCATGACCGGGGGTCAGTTTTCAGCCACCACACCTCCCGATGCCTTGGTTGGTTCGGGATTTCTGAACCGATTGGAGCGTCCCCTGGATGTGTGCAAGGTGGCCGCCTCGGCCGGGGCGACCTATGTCACGCGTTGCTCCGCTTACCGGAAAGACCTGGCAAAGGAAATCGAACGGGCCGTTCGCCACAAGGGCTTCTCCGTGATAGACATCTGGGGTATCTGCACGGGGCGCTATACCAAGAAGAACAAGCTCAGCCCCGGGACGATCGAAGAAGACCTTTCCCATCTGCCTCCCTTTGAGGGTCCTGTGGAAGAAAACCGGCGAGCAGAATACGGGTCCCTCTACAGGGAAACGGCAAAAACCCTGGGGCCCGTCACCCCGCCGGTCAGTCTGGAGGCAACCCATGCTCCTCCAGGGGAGGGAAGGCAGGGCGTGGTCATCCTGGGCGACGCCGGCCAGAGGATCATCACCGCCGGGGACATCCTCTGCCTGGCCGGTCTTTCGGCGGGTTTGAGGGTGACCCAGAAAAATGAGTATAATATCACGGTCCTGAGAGGCCCTTCCATCAGCGAGGTGATCTTATCCCCGGAAGAGATCGGTTATACGGGAATCGAGAGGCCTGCCGCCATCCTTGCCGTCGGCCAGGAGGGCGTTGGCCGGCGATCCCCGCTTTTTGCCGACCTCGATGCTGAAACCTTGGTGATTCATTCCCATGACCTGACTCTGCCCCGGACGAATGGACAGACCATCCCGGTGGATTTCAAGGCACAGGGTATCAAGCTGCCTGAGAGGGCCCTGGCCTCTCTGGGAGTTCTGGCCGGGTTCGGGCGGGCCATCACCCCGGAGATGCTTGAATCGGCCCTGCGGGCCCAATTCAAGGACCCCGTCCTTGCCCCAAGTCTGGAACTGGTCCATCGCGTCGAATATCTTGGTGGATAGAACGGAGCAGGAATGTCTAAGAAACAGCGCCTGATTATTTATCTCAAACTCTTTTTGACAGCCGTATTCTGGGGCGGGACCTTTATCGCCGGGAGAGTCGTCGTCCGGGAAGTGGGGCCCTATTCGACCGCTTTTTTCAGATTCGTGATCGCTTGCCTGTTTCTGCTGACCATGACCCGGAGAGAAAACCATGGACTCCCCGGCATCAAGAAGGGCCAGATTATCCCCATTCTGCTCCTGGGTGCCACGGGCGTGTTTGCCTACAATGTGTTTTTCCTCAAGGGCCTCAAGCTCATAACCGCAGGTCGGGCCGCCCTCATCATCGCCAACAACCCGGTGGTCATCGCCCTTTTCGCAAGCTGGTTTTTCAAGGAAAAGTTGAGCCTTGTCAAGCTGGCCGGTATTATCATCTCCATCATGGGCGCCATGATCGTCATTTCACGGGGCCAACTCGGCGACATCTTCAACGGGGCCCTTGGGCCGGGTGATTTCTATATTTTCCTCTGCGTCCTCTGCTGGTCGGCCTATTCCCTTATCGGCAAGGCCGCCATGGCCGATCTTTCTCCCCTGGTGGTTGCCACCTACTCCTGTCTGGCAGGGACGCTTTTCCTGATTGTTCCGGGCCTTTATGAAGGCATGGCCACGGATTTCA
>Ga0315540_10000050_pt1 | contig 53982 bp, 52 predicted proteins | sample SalMarSW160110MG_FD_203677 | JGI IMG/M metagenome (GOLD analysis project Ga0315540, IMG submission 203677) | Salt marsh sediment microbial communities from the Plum Island Ecosystem LTER, Massachusetts, United States - Salt Marsh Sediment SW1601-10 ...
TCGTCGCGGCGGGGTTGCGGCCGAGAGCGATCGGTCCGACGACGAGGAGCGGCAGGAGCGCCCGCGGCCGCGGTTGGAGTTTCCTGACGAGTTCTGAGCAGTTGCGCGAGCGAGCTGAGAGGGGCCCGCAGCAGCGGATGCAGCAGCGGATGCAGCAGCGGATGCAGCAGCGCATGCGGCAGCGCCGGCAGCAGCGCATGCAGCGGCGCCGGCAGCAGCGCATGCTGTGGCCCCTGCACTGGCGCCTGCACTGGCGCCTGCACTGGCGCCTGCACTGGCGCCTGCACTGGCGCCTGCACTGGCGCCTGCTGTGACGCCTGCTGTGGCGCCCCGGGGGCGCCGCACGCGTGGAGGCTCGCTGGAGCGGCGCCTGCTCGTCCCCGTCGGGCTTGCGCGACCCCTGACGCTGGAGGGGTATGCTTGGCAGCCTGGAGGTTCGTCATGAAGATCGAGTCCGTCGAGCTCCGTGAGCTGGCGGTGCGCCTGAGGTTCCGCTTCGAGACGAGCTTCGGCAGCGAGCAGGACCTGCGCAAGCTGATCGTGACGGTGCGGTCCGGCGGGCTGGAGGGCTACGGCGAGGTCACCGCGGGCAACGAGCCGGGCTACAGCTACGAGACGACCGACACGGCCTGGACTGCGCTGGAGGGCTACATCCTGCCACGGTTGCTGGGACGCGAGCTGGCCACCCCGGCCGAGCTCCTCGCCCGCGTTGCCGGCGTGCGCGGCCACAACATGGCGGTGGCGGCGGTGGAGACGGCGGTCTGGGACCTGCTGGCGAAGGCCGCCGGGGTGCCGCTGTGGACCTACCTGGGCGGCGTGGCCCGGCCGCTCCCCGTGGGCGCCTCCATCGGCATCCAGCCGAGCGTGGCAGAGACGGTGGCCCAGGCGGAACGCCACGCCGAGCAGGGCTACCGGCGGCTCAAGTTCAAGATCAAGCCGGGTTGGGCGCTCGAGCCGTTGCGGGCGGTGCGCGAGGCCCTGCCGCGGATGGCGCTGAGCGTCGACGCCAACAGTGCCTTCCGGCTCACCGACGCGCGTGTGTTCCAGGAGCTGGACGAGCTGGGGCTCGACTACATCGAGCAACCGCTGGCGCACGACGACCTGCTGGATCACGCCAAGCTCCAGGCCATGCTCGCCACCCCGCTGTGCCTCGACGAGTCGGTGCACTCCCCGCAGGACGCGCGCAAGGCGCTCGAGCTGGAGGCGGGGCGGGTCATCAACGTCAAGCTGGGACGCGTGCGCGGGCATCTCGAGGCACGGCGCGTGGCCGACGTGGCGCTCGCCTTCGGTGCGCCGGTGTGGTGCGGCGGGATGCTCGAGCTCGGCATCGGGCGCGCGCACAACCTGCACATGACCAGCCTGGAGGCCTTCACCCTGCCGGGGGACACCGCCAGCGCCAGCCGCTACTGGGACGAGGACGTGGTGGAACCGCTGCTGGAGGCGCGAGACGGTCTCCAGCGGCTGCCGGACGGCCCCGGCCTCGGGGTCGAGCTGAAACGGGACCTCATCGAGCGGCTGACCACGCGTCGTCAGGAGCTGGCCGCCGGTGCCGTTCGCTGACGGGCACGGTCGCATGAGCGAACCCTCGGCTCGCCGGGACGGCGGCCGCCGGCGCCCCGTGGCCGTCGTCACCGGCGGTAGCTCGGGCATCGGACGGGAGATGGTGAAGGGTCTGGCGGAGAGGGACTTCGAGGTGCTGGTGGTGTCGCGAGCCGCCGGTCAGGGCGAGCGTGTGGTGGGCGACCTGCGCCGCGAGACCGGCAATCAGGCGTTGCACTTCGTACCGGCGGACCTGGCGTCGATGTCCCAGGTCCGCGACGCCGGCGCCCGTCTGCGCCGGCTTGCGCCGAACCTGGACGTGCTGGTCAACAACGCCGGTGCCTTCTTCGTGCGTCGGGTCACCACCGCCGACGGCTTCGAGGCGAGCTTCGCGCTGAACCACCTGGCGCCCTTCCTGCTCACGCACCTGCTGATGGAGCCGTTGCTGGCGGGGGCCGGAGGGCGGGTGGTGGTGACGGCCTCGGCGGCGTCGCGGGCCGCCAGCCTGCACCTCGACGACCCCATGCTCGAGCGCCGCTACAACGGCTGGCGCGCCTACGGCCAGTCGAAGCTCGCCAACATCGTCTTCACCAGGGAGCTGGCGAAGCGGCTGGAGGGACGCGCGGTCACCGCCAACGCCTTCCATCCGGGATTCGTCGACACGCGCTTCGGCAGCGGCAGCACGTTGATGAACCGGGTCCTGCGGCTGTCCGCGCGGGTCGCCGCACGGCCGCCCTGGCGCGGTGCCGACACCGGCCTCTACCTCGCGGTCGCGCCCGACGTGGCCGGCGTCTCCGGTGGCTACTACTCCGACAGGCGGGCCATCCGGCCCGCGCGGAGCGCTCGCGACCGGGGCGCTGCGGAGCGACTGTGGCGCTTGTCGGAAGAGCTGGTGGGCCTGACCGCGTCGGAGCGGGTTGCGCTGGAGCCGGCGGGCAGGGCGGCGCCCTAGCTCGGCAGCGGCGCCGGGCTCGCGGGTACGCCGCGCCGCGCCTCAGGCATGCAGGGGGCGGCGGCAGCGCGCGCACGACGCCTGGTCGGGCACGCGCCGGGCGCAGTGCGGGCAGATCGTGCTGGCCCGCACCACCGCGTGCAGCCCCAGTGCGTGCAACTCGCCGGCGATGAGCACGGCATCCTCTTCACTGACGTCCTGGATGGTGAGCTCCACGTCACCGGCGCAGGCATCGACCAGGAAGGTGCCGTGACGGTACGGCTGCCGGCCTCGGCCCTCGTTCGCGCGCGCCACGGCGCCGCGGACCTCGCGATAGAAGCGCCACAGGGCGCGTTCGCTCACGCGTCGAGGGTAGCAGATGCGGCGACATCCGGCGCCCCTGCGCGCACGTAGACTCAACCATGAGCGAAGCGGCACAGGAGCATGCACATCAGGCCGACGTCCCGTCCGTCCGGGCCATGGACGCGCTCATCGGCAGCACCCCGGTGGTGAAGCTGCGGCAGGTGGTAGAGCCGGAGATGGCCGAGGTGTGGGTCAAGCTGGAGGGGGCCAACCCCGCCGGCAGCATCAAGGACCGGACGGCGCTAGGCATGATCGAGGACGCCGAGGAGCGCGGCGTGCTGACGCCGGGCTCGGGGCAGCTCATCGTTGAGCCGACCAGCGGAAACACCGGCATCGGTCTGGCCTTCCTGGCGGCCGTGCGCGGCTACCGCTGCATGATCGTGCTGCCCGACAGCATGAGCGCCGAGCGGGTGAAGACGCTACGTGCCTATGGCGCGGAGCTGGAGTTCACCCCGGGCGAGCTGCGCATGCAAGGCGCCATCCCGCGGGCGCAGCAGATCGTCGAGGAGACGGGCGCGTTCATGCCCAACCAGTTCGAGAACCCGGCCAACCCACGCATGCACTACCGCGTCACCGGCCCGGAGCTGTGGCGCCAGATGCAGGGCCGGGTCGATGCCTTCGTGTGGGGAAGCGGCACCGGAGGCTCGTTGTCGGGCATCGGTCGCTACCTCAAGGAGCGGAAGCCGGCGCTTCGGCTGGTGGGCGTCGAGCCCGCCCGCAGCGCTGTCATCAACGGCTTCGACCGCGGTCCGCACGAGTTCCAGGGCATGGGCCCCGGCTTCCTCCCTGGCAACCTGGATCTGGCCCTCCTCGACGAGTGCCGCATGATCTACGAGGAGGATGCGTTCCCGCTGGCGCGCCGGTTGGCGCGCGAGGAGGGCGTGTTCGTCGGCATGTCCTCCGGAGCGGCCGTCACCGCGGCGCTGCAGGTGGCGCGCGAGCTCGGCCCCGGCAAGGTGGTGGTCACGCTGGCTGCCGACACCGCCGCGCGCTACCTGAGCACGCGGCTGTTCGAGGATCCGCCGCCGCGGGCCTGAGAGCCCGGCCGCCCAGGCGACCCGGGGACCCCCGCGCCCCAGGGCGATCACGGCGCTCGGGTGTCGCGGCCGTCAGAACAAGGGCGCGTCCGATGGCAGCTCCACGACCTCCGTGACGCGCTCCAGGCGGAAACGCAGCGCCCCTTGCTCGCGGCTCACGCCGGTGATCAGGTCGCCGTCGACCGCGGTCACCTCGAGGACGTACGGCACGCTGCCATACGTCAGCCGCACGCGCCCGCGATGCCGCGAGGCCCGCTCCAGCGCCGCCCGCATGGTCTCGACGTCGCTCACCGCGCCGCCTCGTCAGCCGGCGACGGCCGCGCCCAGGTCGAGGATGCGCAGCAGCTTGCCGTGCAGGTGGCCGTTGCTCACCACCAGCGTGAAGTCCCCCAGTCGGTAGGGCCCGCCATCGGGACCGGTGACGGTGCCGCCGGCCTCGCGCACCATCAGGGCGCCCGCCGCCACGTCCCAGGGGTTCAGCCCCATCTCCCAGAAGCCGTCCAGCCGGCCGGCGGCGACGTAGCACAGGTCGAGCGCCGCGGCGCCCGGCCGGCGGATCGACTGCACCTGGGGGAGCACCTTGCCGAACACCTCGAGGTTGCGGTGCAGGGTCCTGGCGAGATAGGCGAAACCAGTCGCCAACAGCGCGCGCCTGGCCTCGCTCTCGTGGGTGACATGGATCGGACGTCCGTTGAGCTCCGCCCCGCGACCGGCCACGGCGGTGAAGAGCTCGTCGCGCCAGCCGTCGTACACCACGCCCAGCTCCACGGAGCCCTCGATCTCCAAGGCCACGGACACGCAGAAGAAGGGGAAGCCGTGGGCGTAGTTGACGGTGCCGTCGAGAGGATCGACGATCCAGCGATGGGTCGCCTGCCCCTGCTGACCCAGCTCCTCGCCGAGCACCGCGTGGTCGGGGTAGGCGTCCAGCAACACCTCCCGGATGCGCGCCTCGCACTCGCGGTCGACCTGCGTGACGATGTCGGTGTCGCTGGACTTGGTGTCGACGTCCAGCTTGCCATCCAGGTGGGCGAGCTGGATCCGCGCCGCCTCGCGCGCGGCGCCGATGGCGGTGTTCAGGAAGGCCGTCGCTGGGTCGCTGGCGTGCATGGCGCCACCTTACCAGGGGCCGGCGGCCGTGCCGCGGGTGCCGGACAGCGGCCTGGCTGTGCCGCTCAGGCGCCGCTGGTCTTCGTGTGCTGGCCGTCCTGGTCGGGATCCCGATCCTGGGCCTCGCGCTCTCGCTCCTCGCCGGGCGGCCGAGGGTCGGCGCGCGGGCGCCCGGTCGACGGTGGGCTGTCCAGCGCCTCCCCGGAGCCGGTGAGGTCGTGCCGGCGATCGGCGAGCTCCGCCGGGCCCGGCGCCGACTCCAGGATGAGGCGCGCGTGCCGGTCGTAGGTGAGGTAGTTGTAGATCCAGGTCAGCAGCGTGTCGACGCGGTTCTTGAAGCCGGGCAGGTAGAGCAGGTGAAGGAAGAGCCAGCCCAGCCAGCCCGTCAGCCCGCGCATCCGGAAGCCGCCGAGGCGCCTGCTGAGCTCCGCGATGCCGGCGTTGCGGCCGATGATCGCCATGATGCCGCGATCGGCGTAGTGGAAGCGGGTGCGGTCCCCGCCGGCCAGCGAGGCCTTCACCATGCGCGCAGCGTGCCGCCCCTGCTGCATGGCCACCGGCGCCAGCTGCGGGTAGAGGGCGCCGTCCTCGTCGACGGCCCCCGCCAGGTCGCCGGCGACGAAGGCGTCGGGGCGGCCCGGCAACGACAGGTCGGGCTCCACCTTGATGCGGTAGCCCTTGGTGAGCTCGAGCCCGAGCGCCTCGGCGAGCGGGTGGCCGCGCACCCCGGCCGCCCAGATGAGCGTCTGCGTGCGGATGCTCTCGCCCGATGTCAGCCGCACCTCCTGCGGACCGACCTCGGCCACGGTGGCGCCCAGGCGCACGTCGACGCCCCGCCTCCGCAGCACCGACTCGGCGTAGCGTTGCGAGGCGGGACCGAACGGCGGCAGCACCTTACCGGTCATCTCCAGCATCACCACGCGGACGCGCTCGACGATGTCGAGCTCTGGGAAGTCCGGCGGAAGCGCGCGATCGAACAGCTCCATCAGCGCCCCCGCCATCTCCACCCCGGTCGGGCCGGCGCCCACCAGCACGAACGTGAGGGCGCCGCGAAGAATGGCGGCGGGGTCGGCGCTCGCCTCCTCGAGGCGGCGCAGGATGTGGCTGCGCAGGGCGGTCGCCTCGGTGAGGCTCTTGATCATGAAGCCGTAGCGCCTCACGCCGGGCACGCCGAAGTCGTTGTAGACCGCGCCGGCGCACAGGATCAGGTAGTCGAAGGGTAGCCGCGCACCCCCCGCCAGGGAGACCTCCTTGGCCTCCCAGGCGATGCCGTCGACGGTGCCCTGGCGGAAGTGCAGGTTGCCTTGGCGGCGGAAGATGCTGCGCACCTGGTGCGCGACGTCGCTGGCATCGAGGCCGGCGGTCGCCAGCTGGTAGAGCAGCGGCTGGAAGGTGTGGTAGTTGTTCTGGTCGATCATCAGAACGTCGACGGGGGCATGGTTGAGCGCCTTGGCGGCGTTCAGCCCCGCGAAGCCGGCGCCGACGATGACCACACGTGGACGGACGGACATCGTGCACCTCCTTTGACGGAGCGTACGGTGCGTCCTTGGCCGCCCGCGGGGCGGCCGGCGCGTCAGTGCGCCATCTTGAGGGCGATGCGGCGGCCGGTCTCGGTGGCGGCGATGCCGCCCTCACCCGTCTCGCGCAGCTCGGCCGGTAGCAGCCTACCTACGGAGGCCATCGCCTGGACCACCTCGTCCGGCGGGATGACGGACTCGAGGCCCGCCAGCGCCAGCTGGGCCGCGCTCACCGCGTGGACGCTGTAGAACGCGTTTCGTGACACGCACGGGACTTCGACGTAGCCCCCCACTGGATCGCACACCAGACCGATGGTGTTCATGAGCGCCATCGCCGCCCCTTGGATGCAGGCGTGCGCATCGCCGCCCAGCAGCTCGGCCACGGCGGCCGCCGCCATGGCCGCGGAGGCGCCGATCTCGGCCTGGCAGCCGCCGCTGGAGCCGGCGATGAACATCCGCTCCTGGATGGCGTCGCCCACGGCGGCGGCGAGCACGAGCGGCATCACCAGAGCCTCGTCCTCCAGACCCAGGTGGTCGGCGACCCCCAGCAGGGCGCCTGGAAGGGTGCCGGCGCTTCCGGCGGTGGGGGCGGCCACGATGCGGCCCATGCGGGCGTTCTCCTCGTTGACGGCCATGGCATAGGCTTGCACCCGCTTGAGCAGGGGCGCCGCCAGCGCGTCCTCGGCTCGCCACAGCTGGCGGGCGTTCCAGCCCACCATGCCGGTGCGGCTGGGCGCGCTCGACGCCAGCCCGCGCTCCACCGAGCCACGCATCTCCCGAATGCGCTCGCGCATCCGTGCCAGCAGCGCCGAGCGCTCCGCCGAGTCGCTGCCCACCTCGTCGGTCAGGGCCAGCTCCGACGCCGTCCCCGCGGCGGCGGCCAGCTCGGCCAGCGTCATGGCGGCGCTCCCGTCCCGCCGTCGCCGGCAGCGGTGCCTGCGCCCCCGGCGGGGGCCGGCGGGCCGCCGTCGCGGGAACCGGGGAGCGGCTGCCCGCTGAGGACCTCGGGCAGCATGCGCAGCCAGTGGATGTAGGGAACGAACGTCAGGTAGTCGAGCGCGTACTGAGCCAGGCGGCGGTCGATCTCGATCGACATCATCGCCAGGCCGCCGCGCTTGCGGCGGGCCGAGTGCAACGTGGCGATGTTGCCCTCGTCGTCGGCGATGACGCGCGCCACCCGCGCGATGACGCCGGGCTTGTCGTCGTGGAGCACGAGCAGCGTGTGGTAGGCGCCGGTGACGTTCACCTCGAAGCCGTTGACGTTGAACAGGCGCACCAGCCCGCCGCCGATGCTGGAACCGGTGAGGTCGGCGCGCTCCTCGCCGGCGGCCAGCTGCAGGCGCACGCTGTTGGGGTGGACGTCGCCCAGGTCCGCCGTGTCGAAGGCGAGCTCGAGCCCCGCGGCCTCGGCCTCCTCGAAGGCACGGGGGATCCGCGGGTCGTCGGGCGGGAAGCCCAGCAGGCCGGCGGCGAGCGCCAGGTCGGTGCCGTGGCCATGCGCGGTCTTGGCGAACGAGCCGTGCAGCGTGATGCGAGCGCTCCTCGGCGCCGTCAACAGCGTGTGACGTGCCAGCAGCGCCAGTCGGCAGGCGCCGGCCGTGTGCGAGCTGGAGGGACCGACCATCACCGGCCCCACCATGTCCAGGAGTCCCACGCGCCCATGCTATACCCGCTGCCGGCGGCGCCGTGGTTCGCGGCGACGCCCGGGCCGGCGAGGGCGCCCCGCCGCGCCCACGATGTAAAGGGGACTTGACGTGCTCGGCCGGCCCCATGTAAACTCTACTTGACATGCGAGACGCTCGTTCACCCGTCCGACCGCGTCGCCCCGCCGAACCGAGCGCGACGCTCTCCGAGCAGCTGCGCAGCCGCCTGCGCTCGGTGCGCGAGGCTGCCGAGCTGACGCAAGCCTCGCTGGCGGAGCGTACCGGCGTCACCCGCCAGACCATCATCGCGATCGAGCGCGGCGGCTACGTGCCGTCGCTGGCGCTGGCGCTGGTGCTGGCACGGGAGCTGTCGACCCCGCTGGACGAGCTGTTCTGGCTCGAAGGGGGAGAGGGGGAACAGTCATGAGGTTGCCCTTGAGCTTCGTCGCCGCGCGGTTGCTGGCCGCGGCACTACTGGGCGGCCTGGCCGCGCTCGCCGGGGCCTCGTGGTACGTGGCCGGTGCCCTCGCGGGCGTGGCGGCCGTGGCGCTGCTGGTGGCGCGCCGCCAGGGACGCTACCTCGCCGGCCAGCGCGGCGCCGTGCTTCAGCGCGACGAGCGTGGTCGCATGATCGCCGACCGGGCCGCCCGCAACGGCTTCGTGGTGCTGGTGCTGGCGGTCGGCGCGATCAGTATCGTGGCCCACGCGCTGGGCCGGGCCAGCATCCCGCTGGGGTTGTTGGAGGGCGCACTGGCGGCTGGCGCGCTGGCCTGGCTGGCCAGCGACGCCTGGCAGCGGCGAGGATGACGGACTGGACGCCGCCGCAGGGCACGAGAACGGGGCGGCCCGTGAAGGCCGCCCCGATGTCAGACGAGGAGCGCTCGGCTCAGCGGACGCGTTCCTTGAGGCTCTTCCCGGGCTTGAACGCAGGGTACTTGCTGGCCGGGATGCGGATCTTCTCGGTGGTCCCGGGCTTGACGCCGGTGCGGGCCTTGCGCCTGCGCACCTCGAAGGTACCGAAGCCGGTCAGCTGCACCTTGTAGCTGCTGTCCAGGTGCGAGCTGATCTTGCCCAGCATGGTGTCCATGATCTCCTTGACGTCCTTCTTCTTCATCCCGGTCTCGTCGGCCACCATGTCGACGAGGTCAGCCTTGGATACAGTCTTTCCCTTCGCCATTGCGACATCCTCCTCCTTTGGTCCGTGAGCTTGGCTGCACTGTAGCAGACGAATGCAGCAAGTACAAGTCTGTCACGGCGTTTATCGGATTTTTCACGCGTGCGCGGCGTGCAGGACGCGCCGCTCACGACGCCTTCTCGCGGGGCTCTGCCGGACCCTCGTCGTCGCCAAGATGTGGCGTCCTGGACGGCAACATGCTGTTGACCCGGCGCATCAACTCGCGGGTCGCGGCACGCGCCAGCTCGCGCGTCCTGCCGCGGGGCTCGATGGGGTCGCCGAAGCGCACGTGGAATCGGCGGCCCTCACGCCAAACCGCCGCCGGTTGCAGCGGCACGCCGGACCGCTGCGCCAGATAGGCGGCCCCGTCGAGCGCCTCCTTGTCCCCCGAGTTGCGGGTCCCCTGCGCGAAGATGCCGATGGCCACGCCCGTCTGAAGCCGCCGAAGCGCGTCCTTGACGGCGCCGATGTCGTTGATGGAGCGGTCCACCGGGAAGGCCCTCAGCCCGTGCATCAGCAACATGCTGCCAGGCGAGGCGAACAACTCCTTCTTGGCCATGAAGTGGATCTCACGGGGCACCGACACGCCGACGACGGGCGGGTCCCAGGCGCTGAAGTGGTTGCAGGCGATCACCAGCCCCCTGCCGTCCTTCGGCACCTTGTGGGAGTCCTCCACCCGCAGGCCGTAGACCAGGCGCGTGAAGGAACGGAACAGGACCACCGCCAGGACGTAGAACCACTTGCGGCTGACGAGTCGATCGAGCCACCGGATCACCCTTCGATTGTAGTGCCTGTCGCGGGTTCTCCCCGTCCGGCGCAGCCGCGAGGCGGCTGCGGTCAGCTCAGCCGGGGCTTGCGCTGAGCTCCGGCGGCGGTCCCTTGGCGCGGTGCCAGGCGCTCGCCTCCGCGGCCACCAGCGCGCCGACCAGGAACAGCATCAACGCCAGGTAGAGCCACAGCAGCAGCGCCACCAGGCTGGTGATGACGCCGTAGACCAGGTTGAAGCGTTCCGTGTTGAAGGTCAGGAGCAGGGCCCAGCGCACCAGCAGCACCCCCACCGCGCTGACCAGCGCGCCGCCGAGCGCACCTCCCCAGGTGCTCTTCTCCCGCGGGAGATAGCGGAACGTGAGGGTGAAGGCGACCACCGCGATCACCACCCGCCCGATCATGATCGCGAGCCCGGCCCTCAGTCCCAGCGGCAGGCCCGGCAGGTGAACGTTGAAGGTCGCGAGCCAGCTGGCAAGTGCCCCCGAGAGACCGTTCAGGCCCGAGATCAGCGCACCGCCCACCACCTCGAAGAAGACGACCACGGCCACGCTCAGCACCAGCGCCATCGCCACCAGGCGCTTGCGCCAGAAGCCGCGGGCACGGGGAACGTCGAACACCACCTCCAGCGCCTGCTGGAGCGAGGTGAAGAAGTTGCCGCTGGCCCATACCAGCACCACGAACGACAGCGCGCTGCGTACCAGCGCCCCCTGGTTGAGCTCCCGCAGCACCGTGTCGAAGCTGTGCGAGACCAGCCCTGCCGTGTCCTGCTGCAAGGGCAGCAGCTGCGTGAGGAGGTCGTCGAGAGCGGCTCGGTACTGCGCCGCCAGCTCGGGGTTGGTGCGCAGCAATACCGCCAGCCAGCCCCCCAGGAGCAGCAGCAGCGGGCCCAGCGAGAACGTCGCGTAGTAGGCCAGCGCGGCCGCCAGCATCTGCAGCCTGGCGTCCTGGAAGCGGCGGACAAGGCGGCGTCCGAAGAGAAGCGGCTGCCGCATGACCTCGCGCATGGTCGGCGCTTACGGGGCCCGGCCTCGTCTGCGGTGGAGGTAGAGCGCGACCAGCACGCCGGCGAACGCCACCAGGCCGTGCACCGTGATCCAGGCCCGCTCCTCGCCGGCCCACGGCAGCGTCACCAGGAACAGCGCCTTCTTCGAAGCGGCCGCCACGAACAGCATCGGCACGACCTCCAACAGCGGCGACAGCACCACCGCCAGGTAGGGCCAGCCGTACTCCAACGCCAGCATCGCCAGCAGATTGGCGCTTATCACGATGGGCAGCATGGTGAGCCAGCCGCCGTCGCCGCTCACCAGGCCCGCCACCGGCGCCAGCAGCGCCGTGAAGTAGGCGGCCTGCATGCCGGACTCGGCGAACGCCAGGTAGGAGAACAGCAGGACGCCCAGGCTGCGGAAGAGCAGTGGCATGGGCGCCGCGGCGCTCACAGCCGCCGCCAGGAACAGGAACACCCCGATGATCACGTTGCGCGGTGGCGCGGCCGTGCGGATCATGGCCGGCGCTCCGTGGCCGCGCGGATCCTCAGCATGGCGTGGACTCCACGCCCGCATCCTACCCAGCGGGCGCATGAGAGGGCCGCCAGGAGGCCGGGAGCGGCGACCTCAGGCAACGTCCGCGACCTCGTGAACGCGCTCGCGGATCTCCGGCACGTCCCGCAGGAAGCTGCCGGTGCTCGAGGCCTTGTCCATCGCCACCATCTCGGGCGTGCCTTCGGCCACGATGTCGCCGCCGCGGTCGCCGCCGTCGGGCCCGAGGTCGACGATCCAGTCGGCGGTCTTGACGACGTCGATGTTGTGCTCGATGACGACCAGGGTGTTGCCGCCCTCCACCAGACGGTGAAGCACGTCGAGGAGCTTGCGCACGTCGTCGAAGTGGAGGCCGGTGGTGGGCTCGTCGAGGATGTAGAGGGTCTTGCCCGTGGAGCGCTTGCCCAGCTCGGAGGCCAGCTTCACGCGCTGCGCCTCGCCGCCGGAGAGGGTGGGAGACGGCTGCCCGATCTTGATGTAGCCCAAGCCGACGTCCTTCATCAGCTGCAGCTTGCGCGCCACGGCCGGGATGTTCTCGAAGAAGTCCAGCCCTTCGTCCACGGTCATCTCCAGCACGTCGGAGATCGACTTGCTGCGGATCTTCACCTCCAGCGTCTCACGGTTGTAGCGCGCCCCCTTGCACACCTCGCAGGGCACGTAGATATCGGGCAGGAAGTACATCTCCACCTTGACGGTGCCGTCGCCCTTGCAGGCCTCGCAGCGACCGCCCTTGACGTTGAACGAGAAGCGGCCGGGCTTGTAGCCGCGCTTGCGCGCCTCCGGGGCGCGGGCGAAGAGGTCGCGGATGTCGGTGAAGATGCCGGTGTAGGTGGCCGGATTGGAGCGCGGCGTGCGCCCGATGGGGCTCTGGTCGATCTCGATGACCTTGTCGACGTGCTCGGACCCGTTGATCCTGGTGTGTGCGCCCGGCTGCGCCTTGGCGCGGTAGAGCTGCTTGGCAAGCGCGGCGTGGAGGATGCTGTGCACGAGCGTCGACTTGCCGGAGCCCGAGGCCCCCGTGATGCAGGTCATGGTTCCCAGCGGGATGCCCACGTCGATGTTGCGCAGGTTGTGCTCGCGGGCCCCCACCACGGTGAGCTTCTTGCCGTTGCCCTCGCGCCGCTTGGCGGGCACCTCGATCCTCTTCTCGCGGCGCAGGTAGGCCGCCGTGAGCGAGGTGGGGTGCTTCTCGAGCTCCGACGGCGTGGCCGCCGCCACCACCTCGCCGCCGTGGACGCCGGCGCCCGGCCCCAGGTCGACGATGTAGTCCGCCGTGCGCATGGTCTCCTCGTCGTGCTCCACCACGATCAGGGTGTTGCCCAGGTCGCGGAGGCTCATCAGGGTACGCAGCAAGCGCGCGTTGTCACGCGGGTGCAGGCCGATCGACGGTTCGTCCAGAACGTAGAGGACCCCCGTGAGGCCGCTGCCCACCTGGGTGGCCAGGCGGATGCGTTGCGCTTCGCCGCCGGACAGCGTGTTGGCGCTGCGGTCCAGGCTCAGGTAGTCGAGGCCGACGTCCTCGAGGAAGCCCAGGCGGGCGTTGACCTCGCGCAGGATGGGCCTGGCCACCTTGCCGGCCTGTCCCGGAAGGTCGACCTCGGAGAAGAAGGTGCGGGCGTCCAGCACCGTCATGCCGGACAGCTCGGCGACATTGCGGTCCGCCACGGTGACGGCCAGCACCTCCTTCTTGTAGCGCGAGCCGCCACACTCCGGGCACGGCACCAGCGACATGTACTCCTCGAGGCGCTCCCGGGCGTACTCGCTGTTGGCCTCCTTGAGGCGCCGCTCCAGGTTGGGGATGACGCCCTCGAACTCGGCCTTGAAGCGCATCGTCTCGCGGCCGCCGCGCGTGTAGACGACCTCGATCGGCTCGGTGGTCCCCTTCAGGATCACCGAGCGCACGTCCTCGGGGATGTCGCGCCAGGGTGTCTGCAGGTCGAAGCCGAAGTGCTCGGCCAGGGCGCGAAGCCTGTCCCAGTAGAAGACCTTGGAGCCGTCGGCGCGCCCGCCGCTCCAGGGCTGGATGGCGCCCCGGGCGATCGAGAGCGACTCGTCGGGCACGATGAGCTCAGGGTCGAACTGCTGCAGGTAGCCCAGCCCGGAGCAGTGCGGGCAGGCGCCGTAGGGCGAGTTGAAGGAGAAGGTGCGTGGCTCGAGCTCCTCCAGGAAGGTGCCGTGCTCGGGGCACGCGAACCTCTCCGAGAGCAGCTCATCGATGTTGTCGTCGGGGAGGAACAGGCGCATCAGCCCCTCGCCGCGCGCCAGCGCCAGCTCGGTCGACTCGGCGATGCGGGCGCGGTCCTCCTCGGTGAGCTTCACCCGGTCGACGACGATGTCGATGTCGTGCTTCTCGTAACGCTCCAGGTTGGCCGCCAGCGCCTGCTCGATGGTCTGCACCTCGCCATCGAGGCGCAGCCGGGCGAAGCCCTCCTTCTTGAGGTCCTGGAAGAGCTTGCGGTACTCGCCCTTGCGCCCGCGCACCAGCGGCGCCAGCAACATGGCGCGCGCCTCCGGGAAGCGCTCCAGCATGCGGTCGACCATCTCGCTCGCCGATTGACGCTCGATGGTGCGCCCGCACACCGGGCAGTGCGGCACGCCCGCGCGCGCGAACAGCAGGCGCAGGTAGTCGTGGATCTCCGTGACCGTGCCTACCGTGGAGCGGGGGTTGTGGCTGGTGGTCTTCTGGTCGATGCTGATCGCCGGCGACAGGCCCTCGATGGCGTCGACGTCGGGCTTGTCCATGATTCCCAGGAACTGCCGCGCGTAGGCCGACAGGCTCTCGACGTAGCGACGTTGACCCTCGGCGTAGATGGTGTCGAAGGCCAGGGTCGACTTGCCCGAGCCGGATACCCCGGTGAAGACGATGAACGCGTTGCGGGGCAGCTCCAGGTCGATGCCTCTGAGGTTGTGCTCGCGGGCGCCGCGGATGACGATGTCCTGCAAGGTGCCTCCTGCCGGGACCGCCCGGAGTGGGCGGCAGGCATGCCGTTCGGGATCGGCGCGGTATCGCGCGGGGCGCGTGCGGGCCGACCGTGAGGATGCCGAAGCGCCCGCGGCGCCGGACGCGCCGCGGGCGCCCGCACCGCCCGTGAGACGGCGCGGGTGCAACGAAGTAGTTTATCAGACCTCCCCCGGGCGGCAGGGTGCCGGGGATTGCGGGACGCCGGCGCGCAGGCGCGCTCCCGAGCCTCGCCCGACCAGACATGACGCGCCCGCGCGCCGTAACGAGCGACGCACGGGCGCGGACCCGTCCGCTGCGGCTCAGCCGCCCCGGGGCTCGCGGCGCAGGATGACGACGCTGCCGCGCAGCGCCAGGATGAGGACGAGCGCCAGCACCAGCAGCGGCCAGGACCACCACAGCAGCACCAGGCCGACGAGGACGGCGACGGTGAGCGGCAGCCTCACCAGCGGGTCGCCGCCCTGCTTGCGCAGCGCCAGCTGGCGGCGGTTGCCTTCCCTGACGAGGGTGACAACGGCCCTGGCCGCGGCCTGCACGCCCTCCCCGAAGTAATCCCAGACGTCCTTCCTGCCTTCACTCCCGGTACGGTCTCGCATGTCTCTCCCTCCTGCACAACGGACTCTCGCGCCCTCCCTGGACGACCGGCCGGCGCGTCGCGCGCGTCTGCCTCAGACGGGGAGCTGCGGCGTGCCGCCGCCCTCACCGCCGGCAGCGCTGCCGCCGGGCGCGACGCTCTCGTCAGCGGCCGCGCCGTCGTCGCGCTTGCCGTCCTGACCGCGGCGCTCCACCGCGATGGTGAGGTTGGCGACCAGCGCCGCGATGGCGCCGATGGCGGCCCACACCGGCAGCAGCACCGTTCCGATGACGCCTATGGTGAGCGGGATCTCGATGAGGGTGTGCCCCTCCTCGTTCTTGATGGTGATGCGGCGGACGTTGCCTTCCCGCACCAGCTCCTTGATCTTGGCCACCACGGCCTCGCCGCTGACCTTGAACTCCTCGGTGTAGTCGCGAGCGCTGCTGCCCTGGCTCGTCGTCTTGCCTGCGTCGCTCATGCTCGCCGCCTCCTCGTCCTCGGCCTCGAGGGTTCCCGTGCCGCTGGCTGCCGAAGCGCGGGCTGCCCGGCACCCCGCGCGCGTTGCGATCAGGGTAGGGCGGGGGAGGGTGAGACCGCATCGTCCGAACGGGTGAGGCCACCGTCCGGTGGCGGGTGAGCCGGCCGGCCGGTCGGGCCTGGCCGGCTCGCTGCCCGCGGCCGGCTCAAGCCAGGCCCAGATCGCGGGCTCGAGCCGCCGCCTGCGTGCGGGAGCCGACGCCGAGCTTGGCGTAGACGTTGCGCGCGTGCGTCTTCACGGTGTTGAGGGAGAGGTCGAGGCGGCGGGCGATCTGCTTGTTGGCCAGACCCGCGGCGATCAGGCGCAGCACCTCGAGCTCGCGCTCGGTGAGCGGCTCGAGCGCAGGGTCGGCGGCAGGGCTGGCGGCGGCGCTCGCCGAGGTTCCGCGGTCGCTCCGGCCGGGGTCGGGCCCGCCGGCGTCGAGCGCCTGAGCCTCGAGCGCCTCGGCCGCAGGCTGCAGCCTCTCGAGGAAGACCTCCAGCCGTCGCGCCCGGACCTCGTCGGCGGCCAGCCGGGCGTGCCGGAGCGCCTCCTCGGGCTGCCCGCGTGCCTCCAGGGCGTCGGCCGCGCGCCGGTGCAGGCGTGCCGGCAGGTCGGGCCGTGCCGTGCGCAGGCGGTGCTGCAGCAGGTCCTGGAAGAAGGCGTGGTAGCGGAGGCTGCGGTGCTGGCCGTCCAGCGGCACCAGGAAGAGGTTGTCACGCTCGATGCGGTCCAGCATCGCCGCTGCGTCACCGGCGCCTCCGAGGCCGGCGACCGCCCCGGCGAGCTCGGCGTCGAAGGTGTCCAGCACCGAGGTCATCAGCAGGAAGTCCTGCACCTCGGCGGGCTGGCGCAGCAACACCTCCTCGGTGAGGTACTCCAGCACGAAGCGGTCGGTGCCGGTGAAGAAGGGGATGAAGGCGTGTGGGTCGCTACGACCCCGCAGCGACAGGGCGGCCAGGTGGAGGCCGGCCGGCCAGCCCTCGGTGCGCAGCGTCAGCTCCTCCACGTCGGCGGCGGCCAGTCGCAGGCCCTGCCGCTCCAACAGGCTGCGCGCCTCGGCCACGGTGAAGCGCAGCTCGTCGGCCCGCACCTCGGTGAGGGCCTGGGCAACCCGCAGGCGCGCGAGCGGCAGCGGCGGATCGTTGCGGCCGGCGATGACCAGCCTGAGCTGCGGCGGCGCGTGCGCGATGAGGAAGCCCACCAGCTCGTGCACGCGCTGCGCGGCGATGCAGTGGTAGTCGTCGAGCACCAGGCAGAGCGGAGCCTCGTTGGCCGCCAGGTCGTTGACGACGGTGATCAGCGCCGCCTCCAGGTCTTCGCCGACGAAGTCGCCGAGCTCCCGCAGGGACGCGTCGCGCCGCTGCATGGCGGCGACCAGGTGGCGGAGGAAGCGCTGGGGGGCGTTGTCGGGCTCGTCGAGCGAGAGCCACGCCGCCGATGCGGAGCCGTGCGCGACCCAGTCGGCCAGGGCGGTGGTCTTGCCGTAGCCGGCGGGGGCCGACACCAGCGTCACACGGCGCTCCGTGCCGCTGTCCAGCCTGGCCAGCAGACGTGGCCGCGGGGTGTCTCCCGGCCGGGCCGGGGGCGGCCGCAGCTTGGTGATGAGGACGGCGTTGCTCACGGCTCCACGAATCGCCGGGCCGGCGAGGTGGCGGCGAGCGCGCCGGGGCGCCCGCGGCCCGTGCCCGTGGCCATCAGTATAGGCCGCGCGCCGCCTGCGGCCGGGGGTGCCGGCCGATCTTTGCGCCGTTCTCCACGAGCCCCGCGCGGGGCCGCCCGGCTGCTATGGTCGTTCCGAACGCACATCGTCGTGCTCGCCGGCGTGGTCCGGGCGCGCACGCTCGTCACCTTCAGCGGCAACACTGCATCGCCATGGGGAGGTTCCATGAAGCTCCGATTCCTCGGTCAGTCCGGTCTGCAGCTCCAGGATGGCGGCCACGAGGTCGTCATCGACCCGTTCGTGAGCCAGAACCCCGCCACCTCGGTGGACCCGGGTGAGCTGAACCCCGGCCACATCCTGCTCACGCACGCCCACGGCGACCACTACGGCGACACGCCCGACATCGCCAAGCGCACCGGCGCCAAGGTGGTCGGGTCCTTCGAGATCGCCAACTACGTCTCGGCACGCGGTATGGAGGGCGTCGGCATGAACCTTGGCGGCGGCGCGAGCTTCCCGTTCGGTCGCCTGACGTTCACCCCCGCCTGGCACTCGAACTCCTTCCCCGACGGCAGCTACGCCGGGATGCCGGCCGGCATCGTGCTCGACATGGGCGGCAAGCGCATCTACCACGCCGGGGACACCGCCCTGTTCAGCGACATGCGCCTGATCGGGCGCAAGGGCCTCGACCTGGCGCTCGTCCCCATCGGCGACTTCTTCACCATGGGTCCCGAGGACGCGCTGGAGGCGGTGAAGCTGCTCTCGCCCAGAAGCGTGATCCCCGTGCACTACAACACCTTCGACGCCATCCGGCAGGACGCGCAAGCCTTCAAGGAGCGTGTCGAGAGCGAGACCGACGCCCGTTGCCTGGTGTTGGAGCCGGGCGACTCGCTGGAGCTGTAGGCGCTCCGGGCGGAAGGCTCCGGCGGCGCAGGCAGCCGCGGGCGGCCGCCTGCAGGCGGGTGAGGTGCGGGATGCTTCTCTCGCGCGGGGCGACGCGCCGGGTAGAGTGGACACACGATGGTGCAGCCCGCAGAGCGTTGCGCCGGGCGGCGGGGGCGCCGGGCCGGACGCCAGGCGCGGCCGCACGGCGTTTCGTGAAGGGATGGGATGAGCGCGGAGACCGACGGGCCCGTCTACGTACCGGAAGGCTACCGGGTGGTGCAGAAGCTGGGGTCCGGCCAGACGTCGCACGTGTACCTGGCCGAGCACCGCGAGTTCGGCCGTGTCGCGCTCAAGGTCCCGCGCGAGGAGCTGCACCAGAACCCGGTGCTCCGGCGCATGTTCGAGAACGAGGTGCAGATCACCATCAAGCTCTCGCACGGCAACATCGTGGCTGCCTTCGACGGCTTCCCCACGGGCTCGGGCGCCTTCCTGGCACTCGAGCTGTGCGGCGGCGGCACCCTCGACCAGCTGCTGCTGGAGAAGGGCAGGCTCAGCCTGGAGCGCGCCTACCGGCTGGTGGCCGGCGTCGGGCGAGGGCTGGCGCACACCCACGAGCGCAAGGTACTGCACCGCGACGTCAAGCCCGCCAACGTGTTCCTCACGGCCGACGGCATCGCCAAGCTGGGTGATTTCGGCAGTGGCGTGTTCCAGGGCGAGGGCTCGCAGGACCGCGTCGGCACCGCCTTCTACATGGCCCCCGAGGTGTTCGAGGGCAGCCCGTCGTCGGTGCGCACGGACATCTACAGCCTCGGGGTGCTCGCCTACGAGGTCCTGGCAGGCGAGCGGCCCTTCGTTGGCGACAGCTACGAGAGCCTGATGCTGGCTCACCTGTCGGGCATCCCGCGGGACCTGCGCGTGCTGCGTCCCGACGTGCCGCGCGACGTGGTGCGCGTGGTCGGCCGGGCCATGGCGCGCGATGCCGACAAGCGCTTCGCCACGGTGGCGGCCTTCGCGGCGGCGTTCGAGGGCGCCGCCGGCGTGGAGGCGGGGGGCGAGGGTGCCCTGCCGCGCACCGGGCGCTCGAGCCGACTGCCGAGAGCGCCGAGCGAGGCGGACCCCGAGCAGCCGGACGCGGAGCCCGACCGGCGGGGCGGCCTGCTGGCCTGGCTGCGAAGACGGCGCAACTAGGCCTCGCCAGCGGGTACCATCGGCTTGGTGGCCAACCTCCCGGAGGCAGCGGAAGCGCTATCCTGAATCTTGAGCGCGCAACTCGACATTCGCCGGTCGCGTCGCTATAATCAAACTCGGAACGAGTCTTAGATAGGTCCGGCGCTTCGGACCTCGCGCCACCCCACCGACCCACCGAGCTGACGAGGTGCCTGAATGAACGACGCCACGCTGGAAATCCGCAATCTGCACGCCGGCATCCCGGGCGGCGAGCCGATCCTCCACGGCGTGGACCTGACGGTCCCGCGAGGAGAGGTGCACGCCCTGATGGGGCCGAATGGCTCCGGCAAGTCTACGCTGGCGAAGATCATCGCCGGCGACGCCAGCTACGAGGTGACCGACGGGGAGATCCTGCTCGAGGGCGAGGACGTGCTGGGGCTCGAGCCGGACGAGCGGGCGCGGGCCGGGCTGTACCTGGCGTTCCAGTACCCGGTCGAGGTCCCCGGCGTGTCGATCGCCAACTTCCTGCGCCTGGCGTTGAACGCCCGCCGCCCGGAGGGCGACGAGATCGGCGTGATGGACTTCTACAAGAAGCTGCAGCGAGCGGTGAAGGCGCTCGACTGGGACGAGTCGATCCTCGAGAGGAACCTCCACGAGGGGTTCTCGGGTGGGGAGAAGAAGCGCTCGGAGATCCTGCAGCTGCTGGTCCTGGAGCCGAAGTACGCGATCCTCGACGAGACGGACTCCGGCCTCGACATCGACGCGCTGAAAGTCGTGGCTCAAGGCGTCAACGCCGCTCGTGGCCCCGAGTTCGGCTGTCTGATGATCACCCACTACCAGCGGCTGCTGAACTACATCGTCCCCGACCGCGTGCACGTCATGGTGGACGGGCGCGTGGTGACGGAGGGCGAGAAGGAGCTCGCCATGGAGCTCGACCAGAAGGGCTACGAGTGGGTGCGGGAGCAGGTCGGGGCGTGAGCCCGGCCGCCGCAAACCACCGCACGCCTCGCCGAAAGGGGAACTGACGCATGTCGGACCTGACGAACGTCAATCCCGATGCCGAGAAGCTCCAGGGCATGGAGCACACCAAGCAGTACGACTTCCGCCTTCCGGAGACGTACTTCTACCGCTCCGAGAAGGGGCTCAACAAGCGTGTCGTCGAGAAGATCAGCTACTTCAAGGAGGAACCCGAGTGGATGCTCGAGTTCCGCCTGAAGGCGCTGGAGATCGCCGAGAAGAAGGGGCCGCCCAAGTGGGGCCCCGACCTCAGCGGTCTGGACTTCGAGAACATCTACTTCTACATCCGCCCGAGCGAGCGCAAGGGCACGGCCGACTCCTGGGACGAGATCCCCGAGGAGGTCCGCGAGACCTACCGCCGGCTGGGCGTGCCGGAGGCCGAGCAGCGAGTCCTGGCCGGCGTCGGGGCCCAGTACGAGTCGGAGATGGTGTACCACAAGCTCAAGGAGGAGTGGGAGAAGAAGGGCGTCATCTTCCTGGACACCGACACAGGCCTCAAGGAGCACCCTGAGGTCTTCAAGGAGTACTTCAGCACCGTCATCCCGCCGGAGGACAACTACTTCGCGGCGGTGAACAGCGCGGTGTGGTCGGGCGGCTCGTTCGTCTACGTGCCTGAAGGCGTCGAGGTGGAGGTGCCGCTGCAGGCGTACTTCCTGCTGAACGCGCAGAGCATCGGGCAGTTCGAGCGCACCCTGATCATCGGCGCGCCCGGCTCCAAGTTCCACTACATCGAGGGCTGCACGGCGCCGGCCTACAACACCGACAGCTTCCACTCCGGCGTCATCGAGATCATCGCCCAGGACAACGCCAACGTGCGCTACTCCACCATCCAGAACTGGTCGCACAACGTCTACAACCTGGTGACGCAGCGCGCGCTGGTGCACGCCGGCGCCTCCATGGGCTGGCTGGACGGCAACCTCGGCTCCAAGGTCACCATGAAGTACCCCAGCTGCTACCTGGTGGGCGAGCGCGCGCACGGCGAGGTGCTCTCCATCGCCTTCGCCGGCGACGGCCAGCACCAGGACGCCGGCTCCAAGATGATCCACGCGGCGCCGCACACCACCAGCAGCGTGGTGAGCAAGTCGATCTCCAAGGGCACGGGCCGCAGCAGCTACCGCGGCCTGGTGCAGATCTTCGACGGCGCCGACCACGCCCGTTCCAATGTGGAGTGCGATGCGCTACTGCTCGACGACGTGGCCCGCACCGATACCTACCCCTACATCGAGATCGGGGAGAAGACCGCGCACGTGGGCCACGAGGCAACGGTGAGCAAGCTCGACGACGAGCAGATCTTCTACCTGAGGTCGCGCGGCCTGGCCGCCGACGAGGCCATGGCGCTGATCGTGCGCGGCTTCCTGGACCCCGTCGCCAAGGAGCTCCCGCTCGAGTACGCGGTCGAGCTCAACCGCCTGATCGAGCTGGAGATGGAAGGGAGCGTCGGCTGAGCAGCGCCTGACGCCGCCCGGCCCCGCAGCGACGGGGCGGGCGGCGACGCGCGCGGCCACACCGCATGGCAACCCTCACTGGCAACCCCGCGCTCTCGCTGGACGCCGTCGAGCGGCTGATCGAGCGCCACGACGAGCCCGGCTGGCTGGCCGACGAGCGGCGCGCCGCCTTCCACAGCTTTCAGGCCAGGCCCTTCCCGACCGAGCGCGACGAGCGCTGGCGCTACACCGAGCTGCGCCGTTTCGCGCTGGATGGTCTCGAGCTGGTCGACGCGCCGGCGAGCGAGGAGGTGTCCGAGCGCATCCGCATGCGCATCACCGACTCCGACGCCGAGGGCGTGATCGTTCACAAGGGGAACGAGGTCGTCCACCGCGAGGCGCCGATCGGCGAGCAGGGCGTGGTCTTCACCGACCTCCGCACGGCCCTGCGCGACCACGAGGCGTTGGTGCGCGAGCACCTCTACCAGGTCGTCAATGCCAGCCAGAGCAAGTACGCTGCCCTCAACTCGGCGCTGTGGGAGAACGGCACCTTCGTGTACGTTCCGCGCGGCGTGGAGGTGGCCCTGCCGCTGGGCGCCTTCACCACCGCCGATCGTGGCGGCGTGGGGCTGGGCCGCACGCTGGTGGTCGTGGAGGACAACGCCAAGCTCACCTACCTCGACGAGTACACCAGCGACCCGTTCGACGCACGCCTGTTCTACGACGCCGCCTCCGAGATCGTGCTCAAGGACGGCGCCAAGCTGCGTTATGTCAGCCTGCAGAACTGGGGCCGCAACGTCGCCCACATGAACAAGCTTCGGGCGCACCTCGGCCGCGACGCGCGCCTCGAGTCGCTGACCGTGAGCCTGGGCGCCGACGCCGCCCGCGCCGAGGTGGAGTGCCGCCTGGAGGGTCCGGGGGCCGAGAGCGAGATGCTGGGGCTGTACTTCGCCGACAAGGGGCAGCACTTCAACCAGTACACGCTGCAGCACCACGCGGCCGACCACGCCACCTCCGACCTGCTGTTCAAGGGCGCGCTGCAGGGCGGCAGTCAAGCGGCGTACTCGGGCATCATCCTGGTCGACCCGGGAGCCCAGAAGACCGATGCCTACCAGACCAACCGCAACCTGCTGCTCGACACCGAGTCCGAGGCGGTGAGCATCCCACAGCTCGAGATCGGCGCCAACGACGTCAGATGCTCGCACGGCTCCACCACCGGCCCGGTGCCCGAAGACCAGCGCCTCTACCTGATGAGCCGGGGGCTGCCTCCGGAGATCGCCGACCACCTGCTGGTGACGGGCTTCCTCTACGAGGTGACCAGCCGGGTCACGCTGCCCAAGGTGGCGCAGTACGTCGAACGCGTGGTGCAGGCCAAGCTGGGCGTGCCGGGCGTGAAGGAGAAACTCTAGTCGTGCGCAGCGCGACCCAGGAGGTTCAGGTGCCGTGAGCACCCTTACGCGCACGGACGTGGGCGGCGTCGACGACTTCGCGGAGGACAGCATCACGGCGCTCGACTTGGGCGAGCACGGCATGGTCCTGATCCGCCAGAACGGTGAGTTCTACGCGCTTCCCGACCGCTGCACCCACGCGCGCTACCCCCTGAACGACGCGGAGCTGCTGAACGGGAAGATCAAGTGCGCGCACCACGGCGCAACGTTCGACCTGCGCAGCGGCCGGCCGACGTTGCCGGCGGTCAAGAAGATCCGCCTCTACGACGTCGAGGTCGAGAACGGCCGCGTGCTGGTGTCGGTGCAGGAGGCCTGAGGCGCGCAGGGTGCGCGCTCGGTTGGCGCGCCGGGCTAGCGCACCGGCACCGGCGAGGCGGCCAGCGCCTCCACCTCGTCGAGCGCCTCGGCGGCGTGCAGCGTGAAGTCACCGGTGTCGCGCTCCACGTGGACGAGCCGCACGATCCCCTGCTTGTCGATGAGGAACACCGCCCGCCGGCTGATGCCGCGCTCGGGCAGGGCGACGCCGTAGGCGGTCGCCACCTCCAGCGTCATGTCGGCGAGGAGCGGTATCTCGATGCCGTAGGCCTCCGCCCACGCTCGGTGGGTGTAGACGCTATCGCGGTTGATGCCGAGCACGGCGGCGCCCTTCTCTGCGAACGCCTCGCGGAAGTCGGAGTACTCCGGCAGCTGCATGCTGCACACCGGCGAGAAGTCGAGCGGGTAGAAGACGAGCACCACGTGCTGTTCGCCCCGGAAGTCCGAGAGGCTGACGGTAGTGCCTGAGTGCGAGGGCAAGGTGAACGCAGGAGCCGTGTCGCCGACCTTCGGCATGGAGGTCCTCCAGAAGTGGCGCGGAGCAGGTGCGGGCCGGGCTTGGCCGGCGGCGCCCGTCACTCCGTATGCAAGAGTACTGTAGCGCGCGCCTGGATGAAATCGGGCGCCATCCCCTCGCTGGTCTTGAAGGTGACGCCGACCCGGGAGACGTCGATGCCGAGCTCGCCGGCGACCTGGCGCTGGATGTCGCGGCGGGTTGGTCCGAGGCGAGGTTGGTCCAGCACCACCACGGCCGAAAGGTTGAGGATGCGAAACTCGCCCACCTGGTCGGCGAGGCGCTGGAGCACCGTTTGCAGGATCACGCGACTGTCCAGGCCGCGGTAGTTGGGGTTCGACGGCGGAAAGTACTGACCGATGTCGCCCATGGCGTAGGCGGCCAGAAGCGCGTCCGACAAGGCGTGCAGCAGCACGTCGCCGTCGGAGTGCGCCACCGTTCCCACGGGACTGCTGTCGATGGCCACCGCGCCGATCACCAGCCGGCGTCCGGGCGCCAGGGCGTGGGCGTCCTCGCCGTAGCCGATGCGAAAGCCGTTCACCGGGCCATTCTATGCCTTCGCCCGGTGGCGAGGCGCCCGCACCCAGAGGCCGGGTCGCCGGCGCCCGCGCGGGGCCCGTGCGACAATGGCTGCCATGCCTCCGGCCGCCGGTGCCGCCGCCCTCGTGGGCATCACGCTCATCTGGGGCACGACCTTCGTGGTCGTCAAGGAGGCGCTCGCCACCATCCCGGTGCCACTGCTCCTGGCCGTGCGCTTCACCATGGCCGGGCTGCTGCTCAGCTGGGCGCGCTTCGATCGCCGCGCGCTGGGCCCGGCGCTGCTGCTCGGGGTACTGGCCTTCGCCGGCTTCGCAACGCAGACGCTGGGCCTGTCGCTGACCAGCGCCTCACGCGCGGCCTTCATCACCGGTCTCAGCGTCATCCTCACGCCGCTCGCGGCGCGCGTCTGGCCCGGAAGACGGGTGCGCGCGCAGGTGATCCTGGCGGCGAGCGTGGCGCTCGCGGGGCTGGGGCTGATGACGCTGCAGTCCGGCATCGGCGGGGTGAACCGCGGCGATCTCTGGGTGCTCGCCACCGCGGTGGCATACGCCCTCTACATCGTCTACCTGGGGGAGGTCGCGGGCCGCGCCTCGGCCACCTCGCTGGCGGCCCTCCAGCACGTGCCCATGGCGGTGCTGGCGTGGCTGTGGGCGCTGCCACAGGTGGGGGAGCTGCGCCACGTTCCGGTCGCGACCTACCTCGCCATCCTCTACCTGGCGGCGGTGGCCACCGCACTGGTGGCGGTGGTGCAGACCTACGCGCAGCGTGTCGTGAGCGCCAACGTGGCGGCGCTCATCTTCGTGCTCGAGCCCGTGTTCGCCGCGGTGTTCGCCTACCTGGTGCTGGGCGAGCGCCTGGGCCTGACGGGCTGGGTTGGGGGCGGCCTGGTGGTGCTGGCGATGTTCCTCAGCGAGCTGCGGCCGCGGGCACCGCTCCCGGCCGGTCACCCGCTGGCGAGCACGCGAAGCGCTACGGCCAAGCAGGCACGGCAGAGGGCCGCGGCGACGGACCGTGAGGGGGGCCGCTAGCCCTTCTCGTCCCCGCTCGGAGCCGGCCGCGGCTGGGAGTCGCGGATCGCCTTGCGCTCGGCGAGCATGCCGGCCTGGTCGCTCGTTGCCTGCCCGGACGCCACGTTGCGCAGCAGCCGTCGCATGAGCTTCCCCGAGCGCGTCTTGGGCAGGGCCAGCGTGAACCGGATGTCGTCCGGACGCGCGATCGCGCCGATCTGACGGACGACGTGGTCGCCGAGGGCTTCGCGCAGCTCGTCGCCCGGCTCGATGCTCTCCTGCAGGGTTACGAACGCCACGATCGCCTGGCCGCGGACCTCGTCGGGGCGACCCACCACCGCCGCTTCGCTGACCGCCGGATGGCTCAGCAGCGCCGACTCCACCTCCATGGTGCCCAGCCGGAAGCCCGACACGTTCACCACGTCGTCCACCCGCCCCATGATCCAGAAGTAGCCGTCCTCGTCGCGCCGGGCGCCGTCGCCCGTGAAGTAGACGTGGGGGATCTCGCGCCAGTACTGGTTGGCGTAACGGTCGTCATCGCCGTAGATGCCGCGCAGCATCCCCGGCCAGGGACGCCGCAGCACCAGGTAGCCGCCGTCGCCGGTGGGCATCTCCCGACCCTCCAGATCGACCACCGCCGCGTCGACGCCGAACATCGGCACGCCCGACGAACCGGGCTTGGCGTCGTGCGCTCCCGGCAGCGTCGCCAGCATGACCGCGCCGGTCTCGGTCTGCCACCAGGTGTGCACCAGCGGGCAACGCTCGCCGCCGACCACGCGGCGGAACCAGTGCCAGGCGTCGCTGGCGAGCGGCTCGCCGCCGCTGGCGAGCAGCCGCAGGCTGCCGAGGTCGTGGGCGCGCGGGATCCCCTCGCCCAGCGTCATGAAGGCGCGAATTGCCGTGGGGGTGGTGTAGAGCACGCTGACACGGTGCCGTTCGATCAGCTCCCAGAAGCGCTCGGGCGACGGCTGGGTGGGCGCGCCCTCGTAGAGCACCTGGGTGACGCCGTTGCTCATCGGCCCGTAGACGATGTAGCTGTGCCCGGTGACCCAGCCGACGTCGGCGCTGCACCAGTAGACATCGTCATCGTGGAGATCGAAGACCAGCCTGGAGGTGAGATTGGCGTGGACGAGGTAGCCCCCGGTCGTGTGGAGCACGCCCTTGGGGCTGCCCGCGGGGCCCGAGGCGTAGAGCACGAACAACGGATGCTCGGCGTCGAGCGGCTCCGCAGGACAGCTGGCGTCGTGGACCTCGAGCAGCTCGTGGTACCAGGCGTCGCGCCCGGGTGTCATCGACACCTCCTGGCCGGTGCGGCGCACCACCACCACCGAGGTGACCGACGGGCTGCCGGCGAGGGCCTCGTCCACCGTGCGCTTGAGCTCCTGCACCTCGCCGTGCCGGTAGCCGCCGTCGGCGGTCACCACGGCCTTGGCCTGGATGTCGTCGAGCCGCTCGGCCAGCGCCTGGGCGCCGTAGCCGGCGAAGACCACGGCGTGGGGCGCGCCGATCCGGGCGCACGCCAGCATCGCTACCACCGTCTCGGGCAAGCGAGGCATGTAGATCGCCACCCGGTCGCCCCGGGCGATGCCACGCGCCTTGAGGGCGTTGGCGAGGCGGCACACCTCGCTCAGCAGCTGCCCGTAGCTGAGCGCGCGCCGGTCGCCGGGCTCGCCTTCCCAGTGGATCGCCACGCGCTCGCCCCAGCCGCGCTCGACGTGTCTGTCGAGGCAGTTGTACGCCACGTTGGTGCGGCCGCCGACGAACCAGCGAGCGTGCGGCTCGTGCCAGTCGAGCACGCGCTCCCAATGTCGGAACCAGTGGAGATCCTCGGCCGCGTCGCCCCAGAAGCCCTCGGGGTCGTCCAGCGATCGGCGGTAGAGGCGCTCGAAGGCCTCGACGCTGCCGACGTGCGCCCCCGCCCGGAACTCGGCGGGCGGCGGGAAGCGACGAGTCGGCCTGCTAGCGGAGTCCATCGACCCCTCATGCTACCTCCGGCGCCGTGGCGGCGGTCCGGTCTCCGGGACATCCGCCCCAGGGACGCCAGTCCCGCGACGCTGCTCCCGCGACCCCTGTCAGCTGGGCGTCGCCGCCCGCCGCCGCGGCAGGCGCCACCAGCCGGTGGTGAACACCACGAACACGGTGACCACCTCCAGCCGGCCGGCGTACATGTCGAAGGTGAGGAGCAGGCGGCTGGCCTGGTGGAGGCCGCCGAAATCGACCATGGGGCCCACGTTCGCCAGGCCCGGCCCGATGTTCCCGAGGCAGGCGATCGACGCGGTGAAGGAGGTGACGAAGTCGCTGCCGAGCATCACCAGCGCCACCGTGCTGAAGGCGAACAGCAGGACGTAGAGGGTGATGAAGGCGGCAACGGAGCGCAGCACGTCCTCTGGCACCGTACGGCGCCCCAGCCGCACCGGCAGCACGGCCCGCGGGTGGAGGGCCCGACGCACCTCACGGGCGGTGTTGCGGGCCAGGATCAGCCACCGCACCACCTTGATGCCGCCGCCGGCCGAGCCGGCGCTGCCTCCGATGAACATCACCACCACCAGCACCGCCTGCGCCCGCTGCGGCCAGGCCGCGAAGTCGGCCGAGGCGTAGCCGGTGGTCGTCATGATGCTGAACACCTGGAAGAAGCCGTGGCGGGCGGCGTCCTCGAGCCCGTACACCCCCAGGAGGAGGGCGCTCAGCGCCAGCGATGCCACCACCGCGGTGCCGATGTAGGCGCGGAACTCTGGGTCGCGCAGGATCTCGCGCGGGCGCCCGACCGCCCCCCGGTAGAGGAGGGCGAAGTTGGCGCCGGCGAACAGCATGAAGACCACGCCCACCCAGTCGACGGCGGCGCTGCCGTACCCCTGGAAGCTGTGCGCGTTGGGGCTGAACCCGCCGGCGGCCAGGGTGGTGAACGCATGCGCGACGGCGTCGAACGCCGGCATGCCGGCGATGCCGTACGCCAGCGCGCACGCCAGCGTCAGGGTGGCGTACACCGCCACGATGGCCGTGGCGGTGTGGCGCAACCGCGGCGTGAGCCGCTCCTCGGTGGGCCCGGGCGCCTCGGCGAAGAACAGCTGGCGGCCGGCGATGGCGAGCTGCGGGAAGACCGCGATGAAGATCACCAGGATCCCGATGCCGCCGATCCACTGCGACAGCGCCCGCCACATGAAGAGGCTGTCGGGGAAGGTGGCGAAGTCGGTGAGCACGGTGGCGCCGGTGGTGGTGAAGCCGCTCATCGACTCGAACAGGGCGTTGAGCGGCGTGAACCCGGCTGTCACCACGTAGGGCAGACCGGCCAGGGCAGGCACCGCCAGCCAGGACAGCAGGACCGCCGCCAGCGCCTCGCGGCGGGTGGGCTCGGCGTTCGGCGCGCCCAGGCGCCTGAGCGGCCAGCCCAGGAGCGCGCCCGCGGCGGAGGCCACCAGGAAGCCGGCCGGCGGCTCGCGCGATAGCGCGGCGTAGGCGGCGAACAGCGCGGCGACACCCGCCAGCGCGAGCAGGCCGGTGCCGACGACGTAGGGAGCGAAGCGGCCGCGCACGGTCGGTCAGCCCGGCACGGTCCGGCGGGCATCCAGCCAGCGCTCCACCGCGCCGGTGTTGTCGGGGGTGGTGACGATGAACAGGTGGTCGCCGTGGCGCACGATGGTGTCGCCGTGAGGCACGAACACCGTCTTGTCACGCAGGATGGCGCCGATGAGGCTGTCGCGCGGGGCGCTGACGTCCTTCACCTTGCCCTCGCGGCAGCTCGCCGGGTAGGTGACCTCCATCACCTCAGCACGATCCTCGATGGACGCCAGGTGGTCGACCTCGTCGATGCGCAGCCAGTTGAGCACCTCCTGAACGGCGGCCGCCCTCGGGGTCAAGGGAGCGTCGATGCCGACGCGTTCGAACAGGCGCCGGTTGCGGCTGCGGCTCACGCGCGTGATCACCTTGGGGATGCCCAGCTGCTTGCTGAGCAGGGACACCAGCAGGTTCTTGCCGTCGTCGTCGGTGACGGCCACCATCACGTCGGCGTCCTCGATGCGCTCCTGTTGCAGCAGCTCCAGGTCCGTGCCGTCCCCCTTGAGCACCAGCGCGTGCGGCAGCCACTGGGCCAGCTTCTCGCACCTCGACTCGTTCTGCTCGATGATGGTGATGTTGGCGCGGTCGCCGGCGAGCTGCTCGGCGACCATGAAGCCCACGTTGCCGCCGCCGACCACCGCCACGTTGAGGGAGCGTTTGCGCGGCGCGAAGCGCCTCTCGAGCGCCTGCATGCGCTCCGCGCTGCCCATGAACACCACCTTGTCGCCCGCTTCCAGAACGGTCGTCCCCGACGGGATGGTGAAGCTATCGGCGCGGATCGCGCCTGCCACGAGCACCCCTGACGGCAGCCGGGCATCGTGCAAGGGCAGGCCCAGGAAGGGGTCCTCGGGATCGAGGCGATACTCGAGCATGGTCAGCCGTCCCCCCGCGAAGCCGGCGCTGGCGAGCGCTCGCGGCACCCTAACGATGTCGGCGATCTGCCGCGCGAGCGTGCGCTGCGGCCACAGCACCCGGTCGATCGCCAGCCCGATGGTCTCGAAGGCGCCCGAGGCGGCGAAAGCGTCCAGGTAGCGCTGGCGGGTCACGAAGGCCATGGTCTCGATGTCGGCGAGTCCCTTGGCCGCCAGGCAGGCGAGCACGTTCACGTCGTCGTTGGTGGTGCAGGCGATGAAGGCGTCCGCGCGCGCCACCCCCGCGGCACGCAGGTCGTCCGGGTCGGCACCGTTGCCGCGCACGAACTGGACGTCCATGGTCTCGTAGGCGCTGCGGCGTTCGTCGCTGAGGTCCACGATGGTGACGTTGTGGGTGCGGTGCAACGACTCCGCAATGAGCGCGCCGATCTCGCCCCCTCCGACGATGACGACGTCCATACGCCGCATTAAAGCACAGGCGCCGCGGGCGACGCCGCGGCGCCCAGCCGCCCCAGGCTAGAGGCCCCGACGCAGCAGCGTGCCGAGCGTGAGCACCAAGGTCAGGAACGCCAGGCCGGGGATGTACCAGCGGCCGTAGCGCACGAAGGGCGTCAACGTGTCGATGAGCGCGTAGTGGGCGCTCATGGCGGCCGCCTGATGGCGCGGCAGCCTGGCCAGCACCCGACCGTGCGGGTCGACGACGGCGGTGATGCCGTCGTTCCCGGCGCGCAGCAGGTAGCGGCCGGTGGCGATGGCGCGCATGTTGCCCATGTCGAAGTGCTGCTCGGCGCCGTTGCCCTCGGCGAACCAGGCGTCGTTGGTGATGTTGACCAGAAGCCGCGCGCCGTCGCGGACCATCACCCGCTGGACCTGAGGGAACACCGACTCGTAGCAGATGTAGGCGGCCACCGGTCCCTGGCTCGTCCGCAGCGGCACGGGCCCCCGACCCGGCGTGGTGTCCACCAGCATCGGCAGGTTCAGCAGGCCGAACACCCAGCGGTAGACCGGGGCCGCCGCGTGCAGCAGCGGCCAGCGCTCCCCGAAGGGCACCAGGTGGACCTTGTCGTAGCGGTCCAGCACGGACCCGTCCGCGATGCTGAAGGCGCTGTCGTACTCCCGGGCGCCGTCCACCGCTCGTCCGCCCACAATGAAGTCGCTGCCCGGCGAGCTGGCCTGGATCGCGCGACGTGTCGCGCTGCCGCCAGGGCCGTCCACCAGGTAGCCGAGCACGGCGCCCTCGGGCCACACCACCAGGTCGGGCGCGCCGCCCAGTCCGCTCACCGCGTCGCGCGTGAGTCCGGTGTGGATCGCCAGGTCGTGCGGGGCGGTCACCGCGCGGCCGAAGGGGTCGACGTTCCCCTGCACCAGGACGGCGGTGCGGTCGGGGGTGGGCACCGGCCGCCGCAGCAGCAGCGCGCCGCCCAGCTGAGCCGCCGCCACCAGCACCACCGCCACGGCCGGCCCGAGGGCGCGCCTCCACGGCGGGGGCCGGCGGTCACCGCGCGGGCCGCCGCGGGAGCGCACCAGCGGCCGCGCCAGCAGCGCGGCCGCCACCGTCGCCAGCAGGCTGAGCCCGTACACGCCGACCACGCTCGCCAGCTGGGCCGCGGGGGAGCCCAGCCACAGGTAGCCGAGCGTGCCCCAGGGGAAGCCCAGATACCCCTGCGTGCGCAACCACTCCATCAGCACCCACAGGCCCGGGAGCAAGGCGAGCGTTCCCAGGCCGCGGCCCCCCAGCAGGCGCGCCAGGTAGGTGACCACGCCCCAGATGAGGCACAGGGCCGCGAGCATCAGCGGGAACACCGCCCAGAAGAACGGCCCCAGCATCGACGGCTGCGAGAAGCTCCGCGGCAACCAGAGGATGTAGATGGCGAAGAAGGTGAGCGCGAAGGCCGCCCCGAGCCAGAACGCCCGCCGAGCGCTGGGGGCGTTCGCGACCAGCGCGAAGAGCGGCACCAGGGCGACGAACAGTGGCCACACGCCGGTCGGGGGCAGGGCCAGGCTGAGCAGTGCGCCGGACGCCGCCGCCGCCAGGACAGGGAGCATGCGCATCAGGGTAGCACCGGGGTGCGGTGGCGCTATGAGGGCGCGATGTGGCCGGCCAGCAGCGCCGACAGCAGCGCCACCCGCTCCAGGGTCTCGGCCAGGCGGATGTGCTCGTGCCGGGCATGCGGTCCGGCACCGACCGCGCCCATGCCGTCGAGCGTGGGCACGCCCAACGCCGAGGTGAAGCAGCCGTCGGAGCCGCCCCCGACCAGGGCGCCCTTCGGCACCAGGCCCAACGAGGCGCCCAGCCGCTGCGCCTCCTGCCACAACGCGTCGTTCCCGGGGGTGCGCTCGAGCGGCGGCCGGTTGAGGCCACCGCTCACCGTGACCCGCACACGCTCGTCGCGCGCTCGATAGGCCGCCAGCGCCTGCATCACGCGGTCCGCCTCGGCGGCCGCCACCACCCGCAGGTCGACGTCGGCCTCCGCCGCTTCGGCGATCACGTTGCCGGTGGTGCCGCCACGGGCAACGGTGAGATTCACGGTCGTGCCCTCGGCATCGCCCGCCAGGTCCTCCGCGTAGAGCAGCAGGTGCGCCAGCTCGCGCAGGGCGCTGGCGCCGTCCTGCGGGTTGTTGCCGGCGTGGGCGCTGATGCCGTGCAGCGCGAGGTGGATCTGGCCGACGCCCTTGCGGCCGATCTTGAGGGCGCCGTCCTCGCGCCCCGGCTCCAACACCAGCACGCGGGCGTGGCTGCGGGCCAGCCGCTCGATCAGCGCCCGCGAGTGGTGGCTGCCCGTCTCCTCGTCGGTGGTGGCGAGCAGGGTGACCGGGCCGCGTGGCTCGAGACCCTCGGCCCGCAGCAGCCTGAGGGCGTGGATGGCGCTGGCGATGCCGGCCTTCATGTCCAGGATGCCGGGACCCGCGACGCGGTCGCCGTCCTGCCGGAACGGCATGGCCTGAAGCGTGCCCTGCGGCCACACGGTGTCGGTGTGGGCGAGCAGCAGCGAGCCGTCGTCGGCGTCGCGCCCTGGCTGACGGGCCTCGAGGATGTCGCCGACCTCGGCGCGGGCGTGGCGCTCGAGCGCCCAGCCGTCCTCGGCCAGCAACTCGGAGAGGCTGTCGGCGAGCCGGTCGGTGAGCGGCTTGTCGCGCGAGGGCGACTCGAGCGTCACCAGCCGTTCGAGGGTTGCGAGGTAGGCGCCGGACGCGGCGCGAGCGCCTTGCAGCAGGGAGGGGCCGGTCATGGCGTCCATGCTACCCGCGACACCGCCGCACGGATGCCAGGCAACCGCGTCAGTCGGCGCTGGCGGCCGCCGACAGCGCCTCGTCCGGGGTTCCCAGGCGCTCCTTCCAGAGCGCCTCGGCGAGCTGTCGCACGGTGGGCTCGTGCGTGGTGCGAGCGTAGCTGTAGCCCATCCGCAGGTCGCTGTCCGCCACCGCGCTGTCGACGCTGCGTCCGATCTGGTAGCGCGACAGGTATACCTGGGCCAGGAGCACATCCCGCATCCGTTGCGGGCGCACCGCGTGCAGGTCCCTCAGGGCGTCCTGGTAGGCGAGCATGGCCGCCCGCACATCGCCACGGTCGGCCAGGGCGCGGCCGCGCTTGAAGTGCTTGGCGGCGTTGTAGAGCAGCTCGCGCATGGGCCAATCATATCGCCCGGTCCGGCGCCGCTGCGGAGGCCGCGGTACCGCGCTCGCGCGCGCCCTGAGGCCGCAGGCCGGTCGGGCCGGGGCCCGTCAGGCGACCGCCTCCACGCGGTCCCGACCCCCGTCCTTGGCCTTGACGAGCGCTCGGTCGGCCTGCAGGATCCAGCGCTCGAGCTCCTCGAGGTCGCCGGGAACGCCGCCACCCGCGATGCCCGCCGAGAGCGTCAACGACCAGGCGATGGGGCTCAGTGTCTTGCTGCGAAGCTCGTTGCGGATGCGCCTGACCACCTCGGCGGAGGTGGCGCGGTCCGCGTCCATCAGCAGCACCAGGAACTCCTCGCCGCCCCAGCGCGCCGCCAGGTCGTGCTGCCGCAGATGGTGGTGCAGGATCTGGGCGGTCTCGCGCAACGCGCGATCGCCGGTGGCGTGGTCGTAGAAGTCGTTGACGCGCTTGAAGTGGTCGACATCGAGCATGGCGACGCTGAGCGGGGCGCTCGCCTCCCGCGCGCGCTGCACCAGGCCGTCCGAGCGGAGCTCGATGCCGCGCCGGTTGAGGAGCCCGGTGAGCGGATCGGTGAGGGCACGCGTGCGCCAGGTAGCCTGGTCCAGCGCCTGCTGGATGCGTCCTGCCAGGAAGGGCGTCACGGCGTCGAGCACGCCGGTATCGCGTGGCTGGCGGTCGAGGTAGAGCCGGCCCACCTCGGTCCCGCGCGTGACCAGCGGCAGGGCGTAGCCGAACGGCTCGCCGGCCCGCAAGCGGTCCTCGCCATAGACCTCGACCCCCTTGACGCCCGCGAGCCGCATCGACAAGGCGGACAGCAATGCCTCCAAGGTGCCGAGCGCGCCGAGCTCCCCCGGCTCGAGCGTGACCACGCGGTCGATGACGTCGCCCCAGGCCTTGAGCTCCCGCTCCGCGTGGATGCGGCGGCGTCGATCGGAGAGCAGGATCAGCAGGATGCCGGCGAACTGGACGTACCCCAGCAGCAGGGCGATCCCCAGGGCGGCCGTGGTGCCCATCAGGGCGCTGCGATACAGCAGGGTGAGCATGATGCCGGTGACCGTCTCCAGCCCCAGCACCGTGACCCCCGCGGCCCACATGCCGGCTTGCTCGTCGGTGCGTTCGATGGCCACCCCCACAGAGATGAAGGCGTACGGCAGCAGCCACAGGATCAGGAACCCGTGCGTGAGCCCTGGCACGTCGAAGAGCCAGCTCATGGTGCCGGCGGTGAGCGCCCGCACGAAGAAGCCGAAGGTCCACAGCAACCGGCCCTCCGACGCGCGTCCCCGCAACGCGGCCTCCAGCGCCGGCAGCGTCGCGACCGACAGCAGCATGTCGACGAGCGGGAACTCGAGCGACAGCGTCAGCGGCAGGTGCCGGCTGTCGATCCACAGCAACAGCACCAGCGCCGGCAGGAAAAGCAGCGATAGGGCCGTGGGGAGCTCCCGGCCTCCGATGAGGAGCAGGGCGGCCACCCACAGGGCGGCGCCGCCGTAGGAGCCGATGTCGGTGAGCAACAGGTGGGGGCTGGTGCCGCTGATCCGGACGTAGGCCCAGACCGACTCCTCCAGGGTCCACAGCAGGCTGCCGAGGGCGGCGAGCCGCCAGGCGAGCACGCGCGGCGCCCGCAGCACGATCGCCAGGGTGAGTAGCAGGGCGCCCAGAGGAAGGGTGAGCTCCGCGAGGCGAAGCGACACCAGGCTGACGCCGACCAACAGCACGGCCGAGCCGGCGATGAGCAGCGTTCGGCGCTTCACGTTCCCCCCTCGTGTCGTCGCGAAAGCATCAACGTGGCGCCGGAAGGCGGCGGCCGGGGCGACGTCGGATGACCGATTGTACAGGCGGTGAGCTACCTGCGGGCGGAGCGGGCACCGGACTCAGTCGTGGCTGCCCTCGATGCGTTCGCCACCACTCATCTCGAAGGGGCGGCTCAGGCCGGCCTCGGCGGCTGCGAGGGCCTCCGCAGGCGCCCAGCTCAGGGCGCGGACGCCCCGGTAGGCCCGCAAGGCGGCCTGGCGGCGGCCGTCGAGGTCGTAGAGCTGCCCGAGGCGCGACAGCAGGAAGCCGGGCAGGTAGTACGGCTCGACGAAGGCCTCGGCGCTCGCCCGTTCGAGCAGCTCCAGCGCCTCGTCGTCGCCGCCTCGTTGCAGCAGCAGGTTGGCTTGGAGGTAGCGCGCCTCGGGCGTCCCGATCCGCTCGAGCTGTTCGAGGAGCGCCTCGGGATCGGCGGCCTCGGCGCGCATGGCGTAGTCCAGCAGGCTGCGTCGCCGGACCTCGTCGTCCACCGGTGGCTCCGACGGGCGCGCCAGCGTGGCTCGGCCGGCAAGCTCGTCGTGCACCGACGGCGCATCGTCGGCGCTGGCCAGCACGGCGATCCGGCCCGCGTCGATGGACACGACGGCGTCGGCTATGCGGCGCGCGCGCTCCCCCTGCCAGGCGGTGCCGGGTCCGTCGCCGAAGGTCTCGGCGCGGCGCTGCTGGTGGTTGCGAATGGCCGGCAGCAGCTCGTCCAGCACCGCGTCGAGGGTGAGCGGCCGCGACAGCAGCTGGCGCACCGGCCGCTCCTCGGCGTCGACGGCGGCGAGCAACGCCTTGCTCCCCGCGAACGTCTCGAGGTAGCGCCGGAAGTCCTCCTCGGCTTCGGCATCGGCGGGCTGCGCGCCCACCTCGATCAGCGGCACGCCGGCTCGCCGTGCCCACGGCACCACGGTGTGCGGCAACGCGACCTCGGCGCAATCCTGCCACGCGGGCGTGGCGAGCGCCCCCGGGGGGAGCGGTGCCAGCGCCACCGCGTCCGGCTGGAACGCCTGGACGCAACGAAGCACGCTGACGGCGTTGTACTGAGGCATGCGCAGGTGCAGCGGCCCCAGCAGTGGAACGATGGTCACCACGGGTCGGTGTGGAGCGGCCATGGGCCATGGTACGCGCGCCACCACCTGGCGCGGGGCACCGTAGCCGACGGGGGGTCGGGCCGGCACGGTAAGCTGAGCCCGTCGCCCCTGGTGGGTGAGAGCCCAGTCCCCCCGGCGCCGGGCCGGCGTCCCTTCAGCGTGCTCACGAGCGCCGCGCCGAGGATGAGGAATCGATGCTGAGAAGCGAACGTAGACCTGCCTGGCACCGTGACGTCAAGTGGGTCAGTGCCATCCTCCTGGTCGTCAGCCTGGCCGTGGCCACGCTGGCATTCAGCCTCAGCGAGCTCACCACCGAACAGCGCGCCGTGCCCGTCTTGCGCGCGATGCTTCGGGTCACGCTGGCGGGCGAGAGCGGCGGCCTCTCCGGGCTGGCCGTGCGCACCGGCGCGTCGTACCAGCCGGGCCAGAGGCTGGCGCTGCTGCCGGGCGTCGAGGTCTATGCCGATCCCACCGAGGTGGCGGGTTTTACCGTCGACCAGGCCGTCAATCGCATCGCCGGGGTGCTGGCGCAGCAGACCGTCCAGGGCGGTGGCGCTGCCGCTCTCAAGCTCGTCAGCGACGCCACCATCAGCGCGCAGCTGGAGAGCGCCATGAAGGGTCCCGTGCCCGCCCTGATCACCGCAGGCCTCGACCGCCACATGCTGCCGTCGGGGCTGGAGGACGGCTCGCGCATCGCCGACTGGCCGAAACAAGCCGCGGCCGAGCCCGGCAAGCCGGTGCAGCCCATCGTGGGGGTGTTCGAGTACGCCGATCCAGCCACGCTGTCGCGCATGACCAGCCGCCAGATCGGCGAGCTGGTGGTCGCCGAGCTAGCCGGCGACGTGCTCTCCGAGGGATCGTCCGCCACGCGTCAGAAGGTCGTCAACAGCAACTTGCGCTCCCGCTTCGACACGGCGCTGTCCGGTGACGTGCCGGAGAGCCTCCACCAGCTCTACGCCACGCTGGTGTTGGGGCACCGTGACGCCATCTCCTCGCGCCTGTCGGAGGCGAAGGCGGCGCTGCAGGGCAATGGCAAGAAGAGCGAGAGCCTGCGAGGGCTGCTGCCGGCCTCACAGCTGGCAGGGCTGTCGCCGGCGCAGGCGGACACCGCCGTGCTGAATGCGCTCGCCAACCGCACCTTCCAGACAGACGCTGCGACGGTGGTGGGGCTGATGACGCGCAACGACCAGCAGGCCAAGGTGACGCGCGTGGCGCCGGCGCTCGACGCCTTCACGGCCAGCGCGCACCGGCGCTACCTTGCCTGGACCTGGATCGCCGGCGTGCTGGCGCTGATCTTCGCGATCATCCTGCTGGCCACCTCGGCGGGGCTGGTCAGGTTGGTGTACGCCGGCCTGGCGGTGGCGGCGAGCGCGGCCGGGGGCACCTGGCTGTTCGCCTGGCTCGGCAACCTTCACCCGCCGGAGTCGGCACCCCAGGCGGCGGTGGCGCAGTTCGGCGCCCTCGGCGGGCTGCCGCAGGCACTGCGCTACGTCGTTCACGCCTTGCCGCCCGATGTCTGGCGCCTGCCCTGGCGCAACCACATCATCGTGCTCGGATTCGGCGGTGCGCTGGTGTTGCTGGCGCTGGTGCTGTGGCTCCTGGGGCGCATGCGGCCCCGTCGCCGGAGCCTCCTCTAGACCGGTTGCGCGCCGCCGGCTTCGGTCGGTGACGCTGGTGACGGGCCGGCTCTCGGCCCGGTCGTATCATCCGGCACGCCCATGGGACGTCGAGCGTCACGGCGGCTCGGGGTCGGCCGAAGGTGCCGTGACGCACTGGAGGGAGGACGGTGGCATGACCCGACGTTCGGACGGATCGTGTGACGGCCCCTGGCTGCGGCTCGCGCGGGCCGTGATGGTCCTCGCCCTGACGGCCGGGGCGGTCTCCGGGGCCGCCGCCCGGGCGCAGGGCGCCCACGACTGGACGCGTTTCGGCGTCGACGCAGCGCGCACCGACGTGTTCGCCGGCTCGACCGGGATCACGGCCGCCAACGTCGGCATGCTCGCCCGGCATCGCCAGCAGGTGACGCTGCCCGGAACCGTCGATGCCTCGCCCATCTACCTGGCGGCCGTGAGCGTCGCTGGCAGCCGGCACGACGTCTTCTTCGTCACCACCAGCTACGGCAAGACGCTCGCCATCGACGCCGGCGACGGCAGCATCCTGTGGACCTTCACCCCGCCGGGCTACGCCGGCTGGGCGGGAAGCTACCGCATCACAACCGCCACCCCGGTCGCCGACCCCTCGCGCGAGGCCATCTACGCGGCCTCCCCCGACGGCGTCGTGCGGAAGCTCGCCGTATCCGACGGACACGTGCTCTGGGCCACCGAGGTCAGCAAGCTGCCGCAGCGCGAGAAGATCGCAGCGGCCCTCAACTTCTGGGACGGCCGCGTGCTGGTAGCCACCGGCGGCTACATCGGCGACCAGCCGCCCTATCAGGGTCACGTGGCGCTGCTGGACGGCGCGAGCGGACGGCTGCTGCAGGTGTGGAACGCGCTATGTAGCGACAGGACGGGGCTTCTCGACCCTGCCGCGGACTGCTCCAGCTCCGACGCCGCCATCTGGGGACGTGCCGGGGTGGTGGTGGACCCGACCAGCGGCAACCTCTTCATCGCCACCGGCAACGGTCCCTGGAACGGCCGCACCGACTGGGGCGACGCCGTGGTCGAGCTGACGCCCGACGCGACCGGGATCGTCGGCAACTACACGCCGTCCAACACCCAGGAGCTCAACGCCAAGGACCTCGACCTGGGCTCGGCCGCACCGGCGCTGCTGGGCGGCGGCTTCATCGCTCAGGGCGGCAAGGACGAGGTCATCCGGGTGCTCGACTGGGCCAAGATGCAGGGCAGCGCGGGGCACCAGGGCGGCGCCCTGCAGAAGGTCGCGACGCCGTCCGGCCAGCAGCTGTACACCGCGCCGGCGGTGTGGCAGCAGGGCCAGCGCACCTGGCTGTTCGCGGCCGACAACGGCGGCACCAGCGCCTGGGTGTTCCAGGGCGGCCGTTTGCAGCAGGCGTGGACCAACCGCCACGCTGGCACCAGCCCCGTCCTGGCGGGCGGCCTGCTCTACGTCTACGACCCGCGTGGCGGCGACCTGCGGGTCTACCAGCCAACGACGGGGGAGGCGCTCGCCACGTTGCCCGCCGGGCCGGGGCACTGGAACAGCCCCATCGTGGTCGACGGCCGGGTGGCACTGCCCGAGGGGAATGCCAACGCCCGCCGTGAGGGCGGCGTGCTCGACATCTGGCGCCTGAAGTGAGGCCCGCGCGTCGGCTCAGCCGTCGCCGGCCTCGCTCGGCGGCGGGGCGCCGTCATCTTGCGCGGGTGCAGCGTCCGCGGCGGCGTCTCCGGCGGCCCTCGCCTCGCGCTCCCCGCTGCCGGCGGCGGCCTCGCCCGGCGACGCGGCCGGCGCCCGGCTGGCGGCGTCCAGCAGGCGCTCGAGCCGGCCGGCCATGGCCGCCGGGTTGGGGTGGAGCCCCTCCAGCAGCAGCTGCGTCTCGAACAGCTGCGTGAGCAGGTCGTTCACCAGGGCGTCGTCCTCGTTCGCGGCAAGCCGCTCTGCCAGGTGACGTACCAGGTCGCTGCGGCGGTTGAGCTCCAGGGCGCGCTGCGCGCCCTGGTACCCCTCTTCGGTGAGGCGGCGGATGCGCTCCAGGCCGGCGGGGGCGCCGGCGGGCGCCACCAGCCGCGCAGGGCTTCGCTCCAACAGGCTGCTCTCGCGCACCTCGCTGACGCGCCCCTGCAGCACCGTGCGGGCGCGCGCCAGCAGCCGCTCGAAGGCGTCGTTGGGGACGCCCTCCTCCGCGCCCGCGGAGGCGTGCGCCGTGTCGCCGCCCTCGTCGCCCGCGACCTCCGGTTCGGGCGGGAGCTCCACACCGGCCTCGCCCACGTCGCGCAGAGGGTGGTCGCGGTAGCTGGGCAGGCCCATCGGCAGGAAGGCGTCGAGCGGGTCCGTGAGCAGCAGCACCTCCAGGCCCCGGCGCCGGAAGGGCTCCAGGTGCGGGCTCGCCAGCGCCGTCTCGGGAGCGTCGGACTGCACCAGGTAGATGTCCTGCTGCCCCTCCGGCATCCGCTCCAGGTAGGCGGCCAGCGAGGTGTGCTCGGCGAAGGTCGAGCGGAAGCGCAGCAGATCGGGGATGCGTGCGTCGCGGTCGGGGTCGGCCGCCACGGCCTCCTTCAGGAAGGGACCGTACTGCTGCAGGAAGCTGCGGTAGCGCTCGTCATCCTCCTCGGCGAGGTCCTGGATGGCGCCCACCACGCGCTTGGTGAGCGCGGCCCGGATGCGGCCGAGCAGCGGTGTCGTCTGCACCGTCTCGCGCGAGACGTTGAGGGGCAGGTCCTCCGCGTCCACCACCCCCACCAGGAAGCGCAGGTAGCGCGGCAACAGCGAGCGGTTGTGGTCGTCGATGAGCACCTTGCGGGCGTAGAGCTTGAGCCCGGCGCCCTCTGGATCGCGCAGCAGCATGGGGTCGCGGTGCTCCGGGACGTAGAGCAGAGCGTAGAACTGGATGGGCACGTCCGCCTGCATGTGCACCGTCAGCAGCGGTGCCTGCGCCCCGAAGCGCAGCTCGCCCAGGAAGTGCCGGTGTTGCTCCTGGCTCACGCTCTCGGGCCGCTCGCGCCACAGCGCGGTACGCTCGTTGACCTGCCGCCACTCGCCCTCCTCGCGGAGGTAGATGGGGAACGGCACGTAGTTGGAGTGCGTGCGCACGATGGCGCGCAGACGCGCCGGCTCGAGGAACTCGCGGGCGTCCTGGCGCAGGCGCAGCCGCACCTCCGTGCCGCGCTCGTCCTTGCCGGCCTCGCCCACCTCGAAGCCCGCGCCGCCCTGGGAGCGCCAGCGCGCGGGGGCGTCCTCGGGCCGCAGGCTGCGCGACACCACCTCGGCCTCCTCCGCCACCATGAAGACGCTGTAGAAACCGACCCCGAAGCGTCCGATGAGCTCCCGTGCCGCGGCGGTGTCCTGCTCGTTGAGGCGCCTCATCGCTTCGGCGAAGCCGCGAGCGCCGGAGTGGGCGATCGTTCCCAGGTTCTGAACCAGCTCCTCGCGGTTCATGCCGCGGCCGCTGTCGCGCACCGTGAGCACGCCGCTCTCCTCGTCGGGGTCGAGCCAGATCCCCAGCTCGGCAGCCGGGTCGACGACGGCGTCCTCGGTCAGGCTCTCCAGCCGGAAGCGGTAGAGCGCGTCGGCAGCGTTCGACAGCAGCTCGCGCAGGAAGATCTCGCGCTCGGTGTAGAGCGAGTGCACCAGGATGTCGAGCAGCTGTGTGATCTCCGCCTTGAAGGCGATGGTCTCGTCGGGCATGTCACCTCCCGCGTGGTCTCGGATACCAGGCCGGGCCGCGTCCGGCACGCGTCTCGGGCCGCCATCCAGGGTACGTCGGGGCGGGCGACCCGGCAAGCCGCTGGCGTCCGCATCGGCGGGGCGAGCGCCCGTCAGCGGCCGGCGCGCGCGAACGCCTGCAGGGCGCCGTTGGTGGTCGCCAGGTCGAGGACCTTGGGGTAGGGAACGGTCACGGTGAAGCTTCCCTGGACGTAGGGGCCCATGGCGTAGGGCGGGAAGGTGAAGCTCAGGCCCGCGGGCGTCAAGGTGAACAGGTCGAGGTCCTGCGCGCGCAAGCGGGTCACCTGACCCTGCACGACCCAGAGGGCGCCCTGCGCCCGCAGGTCGGCGAGCAGGAGCGGCTCCAGGCGCGCCAGGTAGTCGCTTCCGGGGGCGAACAGCCCCTCGAGGGTGAGGCGGGCCGGGCCGCTGTCGTAGACCCGGTAGCTGGCAGGGTGGAACGACTGCAGGCCGTGGGCGCCTCCGGTGTAGCGGTAGCGCGTGGTCATGAGGCTGACGTAGGGCCCCGCGATGCCCTCGAGACGCGTCTCGTCGATCAGCTCCCAGGCGTGGAACAACCCACCGGCCGCACGAGCGCTCCGGCCCTCGCGCACGAAGGTCGTTAGCGTCGCCCACTCGGGGGGTCCCACCTCGGGATCGAGGCTGGCGAGGTCGGGGCCGAAGAAGTGTGGGACGGTGGCGAGGACGTGGATGGGCCCGTCGCGGACGTCCGTGCGGACGTACTGTGCCACCCGCACCAGCGACAGCGTGCGCTCCCGACCGTCGACCGTCAAGCGGCCGCTGAAGCGACTGCCATCGTCGTTGGGCGCCTGCGAGCGCGTGCCCTCCAGGCTGCCGACCTGCGGTCCCCCGGCCGCGGCCGTCGCGCCGCCGTCCGGCCCGCCGCGTTGGTCCGGCTCGCGCAGCTCCAGGCTCACGCCTCCCTGGTCGGCGGCGTTTCCCGAGGCCACGAGCACGGCATGCTCCGAGGGGAGGAGCAGGCGGCCGCTGGCACGGGTGCCGTCCAGGGTGAGGTCGAGGACGACGTTGCGGTCCTCGCCGCTGCCGCGGTAGATGGCGCGCCACCAGCCCCCCGCGGCCTGAGCGGAGGCACAGGGCGCCAGCGCCGCCGTCAGCAGCAGCGCGGCGAGCCACCCGGCCGCGCCGGCCCGCCGCCGGCCCGCGGAGGGGCGCAGGCGGAACGGATGGGAGGGGCGCAGGAGTCGCGACATGATGGCTCGGACCCAGTTTAGACGCTCACCGGCCGTCGGCCGGCGCGCGCGTGGCCGGCTCCCGCGCCCCTCAGCCTTTTCATGCCGCCGTCATCCCCTTCTCGCCCGCGGGCAGTAGCTTGGGGTGAGCCGATCAGGAAGCTCGGCTTGGCGTACTGAGAACGTCTGGGACGGAACCCCACGGACCACCCTGCAACGACGGGGTGGTCCGCGTTCGTGCCGGATTCCTCGAAGCTGCGCCCGCCAGACGCTCGCGGCGGGCTGAGGCCCGCGTCCTCGGCCCACGACCGCGACCCGCGCCGGCCGCTGCTAGACTCCCTGAATGAGCGATGTCCGTCCGAGGATCAGCGTCGTCGGTGCCGGCATGGCCGGCAGCGACGCGGCCCTGGCCGCGGCGCGGCTGGGGGTCGCGGTCGACCTGTTCGAGATGCGTCCGCGGGTCCTGACGCCCGCCCACCACACCGGAGACTTCGCGGAGCTGGTGTGCTCCAACAGCTTCGGCGGCGAAGGCGAGAGCAACGCCAAGGGGCTCCTCCAGGCCGAGATGCTGGCGGCCGGGGGGGTGGTCATGCGCAGCGCGCGGGCGTGCCGCGTGCCTGCCGGCGGCGCCCTCGCCGTCGACCGCGAGGCCTTCAGCAAGCGCGTGACCGAGGCGGTCCGCGGCCACTCGCTGGTCACCGTCCACAACCAGCAGCTCGCCGACGTGCCGGACGGGATCGTGGTGCTCGCCACCGGCCCGCTGACGGCCGACGCGCTGGCCGAGGCGCTGCGGCGGCGTCTCGGCACCGACCTCCTGGGCTTCTACGACGCCGCCGCGCCGGTGATCGACGTCGACAGCATCGACATGGCCGTCGCCTTCCGCAAGGGGCGCTACGATCAGGCGGCCGACTACCTCAACCTGCCCTTCACGCGCGACGCCTACGACCGCTTCTTCGAGAAGCTGAGCGCCGCGCGCAAGCACGTGCCGCACGACTGGGAGAGGATGGAGTTCTTCGAGGGCTGCATGCCCATCGAGGAGCTCGCCCGGCGCGGCTACGACACCCCCCGCTTCGGCCCGCTGAAGCCGGTGGGGCTCGAGCACCCGCAGAGCGGCGAGCGCTTCTTCGCCGTGGCGCAGTTGCGGCAGGAGGACGCCCGCGGCCGCATGTGGTCGCTGGTCGGCTTCCAGACCGGCCTCAAGTGGGGCGATCAGAAGGAGGTGGTGCGTTCGATCCCGGGGCTCGAGCAGGCCGACATCGTGCGCTACGGCGTCATGCACCGGAACACCTACCTCAACGCCCCGCGGCTGCTCACCGCCGACCTGGCCTTCCGCGATTCTCCGGACTGGTTCACCGCCGGGGTGCTGGCCGGCACCGAGGGTTACCTCGAGTCGTCGGCCACCGGCTGGCTGGCGGGCGGCAACGCCGCTCGCCGCGCCCTCGGCCAGGCGCCGCTGGTGCCGCCCGAGGAGAGCATGCTGGGTGGGCTGGTTCGCTTCCTGTCGGGTGCCAACCCCGAGGGGTTCCAGCCGATGAACGCCAACTGGGGCCTGGTGCCCGCCGTCCCCAAGCGCAAGGGGGTGGGCAGACGGGAGCGGCGCGAGGCGATGTACCGGCGGGGACTCGAGGCCTTCCGCGCCTGGCTCGTGTCGGAGCTCCCGGCGGGCGCCGCGGAGTCCGTGGCTGTCTGAGCGGACTGTCGTCCGCGGAAGGAGAGGGCATGCTCGACCTGGCCCGTATCGAGGCGGCCCGCGAGGCCATCGCGGCGCACGTGCGCCGCACGCCGCTGGAGCGGAGCGACACGCTGTCGCGCGAGCTGGGCTGCGAGGCGTGGCTGAAGCTCGAGCTGTTCCAGAAGACCGGGTCCTTCAAGCCGCGAGGCGCCTTCGCCCAGCTTCTGGAGGTGCTTCCAGAGGCGAAGGAGCGCGGCGCGGTGGCGATGAGCGGCGGCAACTTCGCCCAGGGGGCCGCGTTCGCCGCGCGCGAGCTGGGGGTCCGCTGCCGCGTGCTGATGCCGGAAGGCACGCCGGCGAACTACCTCGAGGCCACTCGCGGCTACGGTGCCGAGGTGCAGCTCGTGCCTGACATGCCGGCCATGTTCGAGCGCTTCGAGCGCGAGCGGGAAGGCGGCCTGGTGGCCCTCCACCCCTTCGCGCCCGAGGCGATGATGGCGGGGAACGGCACCCTCGGCCTGGAGATCGCCGAGGACCTGCCCGGCGTCACGGACGTGGTGGTCAGCATCGGTGGGGGCGGGCTGTTCGGCGGGGTGGCGACCGCTCTGGCCGGGAAGCTTGCGTCCGTGCGCGTGTGGGGGGTCGAGACCGAGGGGGCCGACGTGATGTCCCGCTCGCTGGCCGCCGGCCGGCCGGTGGAGATCGCGCCGACCTCGCTGGCGCACACGCTGGGTGCGCCGAGCACTTGCGAGCTGGCCATGGACGTCGTGCGCCGGCTGGGCCAGGACGTCCTGGTGGTCTCCGACGCCGACGCCTACCGGGGCACGCGCTTCCTGCTCGAGCGCGTCAAGGTCAGCGCCGAGCTGGCGGCCGGCTGCACGGTGGCGGCCGCCCGCAGGTTGCGGCGCGAGGGCCGCGTCGGAGAGGGGGCCCGCGTGGTGCTGGTGATCTGCGGCGGCAACGTCGACCTTGCCACGCTGAGCGAGTACCACGAACGGTTCGACGGGGCGTGAGCTTGGGGTAGCATGCCGCCATGCACGTCATCGACCTGCGCAGCGACACCGTGACCAGGCCCACGCCCGCCATGCGCAAGGCTATGGCCGAGGCGGAGGTGGGCGACGACGTCTACGGCGAGGACCCCACCGTCAACCGACTGCAGAGCGTGCTGGCGGAGCGCACCGGCTTCGAGGCCGGCCTGTACATGCCCAGCGGCAGCATGAGCAACCAGGTGGCGCTGGCCACGCACACGGAGCGCGGCCAGGAGGTGATCGCACCCGAGGGTGCGCACATCTACGAGAACGAGCTGGCGGCGCTGGCGGCGGTCAGCGGCCTGGCGCCACGGCTGGTGCCCGCCCCCGGGGGCGTCCCCACGGTCGAGGCGGTGCGCGCGGCCATCCACCGCAACATCCACCAGGCGCCGAGCGGGCTGCTGGCGCTGGAGAACACCCACAACGGCGCGGGCGGCACGGTGGTGCCACCGGAGGTGAGCCGCGCGCTCGTGAAGCTCGCCCACGACGAGGGTTTGCCCGCCCACCTGGACGGCGCCCGCGCCTTCAACGCCGCCGCCGCGCTGGGCGTGCCGATCGGCGAGGTGTGCGCCGGCTTCGACAGCGTGTCGATCTGCCTCAGCAAGGGTCTCGGGGCTCCGGTCGGCAGCGTGCTGCTGGGGAGCAGGGCCTTCATCGCCCGGGCGCATCGCTACCGCAAGATGCTGGGCGGCGGCATGCGGCAGGCTGGGGTCCTGGCCGCTGCCGGCCTGGTGGCGCTGGAGACCATGCCGCAGCGGCTCCACGAGGACCACGCGCGCGCGCGGCGACTGGCCGAGGGGCTCGACGGTCACCCGGGGCTCGCGCTCGATCTGGCGAGCGTCCAGACCAACATGGTGTACCTGCGGGTCGCCGACCCCGCGGCGTTCGCCGAGCGCTGCGGCGAGCACGGGGTGCGCTTCAATCCCGTTGGCCCGGACCGGGTGCGGCTGGTGCTCCACCACCAGGTGAGCGACGAGGATGTCGAGGAGGCGCTGAACGTGATCCAGACCCAGGCGCGCCCGGTGGCGGCCGCTTGAGGGGCGGTCGCGGCCGCCCGCGGCCCCGCGGCGCGCCGGCCTGATCACATGCCTCGCCGCGTCCTGCTCCTCGCCTATCCTGCCGGCCACTCGCTGAGCCCGGCCATGCACAACGCGGCGCTCGCGGAGCTGGGGATCGACGCCCGCTACGAGGCGCTCGAGGTGCCGCCGTCGGCGCTCGGGGAGGCGGTCGAGGCGCTGCGCCGGCCTGATGCGGTCGGGGCCAACGTGACCATCCCTCACAAGCGTGCGGTCATGCGCTGGCTGGACGCCCTCGGCGAGGAGGCCCGGCGCGTGGGCGCGGTCAACACCGTGACCGTGGAGAGCGGCCGCCTGGTGGGCCACAACACCGACGGTGAGGGCTTCCTGCGCGCAGTGGCGGAGCTGGGCGTGGTGCCGGCCGGCACCGCCTGCGTGGTGTTGGGAGCGGGTGGTGCCGGCCGCGCCGTGGCCGACGCCCTGCTCGGGGCCGGTGCCCGGGTGGCGCTCCACAACCGCACCCCGGCCCGCGCCCGGGCACTGGCAGCCGACCTGGCCGAGCGCGGGGCGGTTCGCCTGCTGGCGGACGCCGAGCTGGCCCAGGCGGTGGCCGAGGCGGAGTTGCTGGTGCAGGCGACGGCGGCAGGTCTGGCAGGGGCGGCGGAGGGCGCGTCGCCGTTGCCGGCCGGGTGGCTGCCGCGCTCCGGCGCGGTGATCGACCTGGTCTACCGGCCCGCCCAGACGCCCCTGCTGGTAGCGGCCCGCGCGGCTGGCTTGCGCGCCCAGAACGGCCTACCCATGCTCGTTCACCAGGGCGCCCTGGCGTTCGAACGCTGGTTCGGGCTGGCGCCGCCGCTGGAGGTCATGCGACGGGCCGCGCTGGCGGCCATGGCCTGAGCGGCCGCGGGGCGGCGGCGACCCGCTGTACAGTGGCCCGTGTGAGGATCGCGGTGATCGCCGACGTCCACGCCAACGTGCCCGCGCTCGATGCCGTGCTCGCGGACGTGGCGGGGCTCGACATCGACAGGCTCATCGTCAACGGGGACGTGGTGAACCGTGGCCCCAGCAACGTCGAGGCGATGCGGCGGCTCGAGCGGGTGCCCCATGAGGGCACCTTGGGCAATCACGACGACCTGATGCGGATGTGGGCGGAGGAGGACCCGAGCCTGCCGCGCGAGTGGTTCGAGGACGACTTCTGGGCGAGCGCCGGGCTGGCCGCCCGAGAGTTGCAGCGGGCCGGCCTGATCGCGGCCATCCGGCGCCTCCCGCTCACGGTGCGGGTCGAGGTGGAGGGGGCGCCGAGCGTGCTGGTGGCGCACGGGAGCCCGCGGCACTACCGTGAGGGGTACGGCAGCTACCTCACCGACGAGGCCATCTCGGAGATCACGCAGATGCACCCGGCGGACGTGCTGGTCGGCTCGCACACCCACCGGCCGCTGCGGCGGCGCTGGGGCCACTTCCTGGTGCTCAACAGCGGTGCCGTCGGGTCCCCCTTCAACGGCGACCCGCGCGCCCAGTACCTGGTGCTGAGCCTGGAGCGAGGGAGCTGGCAGCCGCAGTTCCGGCGCGTCTCCTACGATCGCGAGGCGGCGCAGCGAGCCTTCCTCGACAGCGGTTACCTCGAGCGCGGAGGCCTCAGCGCGCGCATCTTCTTCGAGGAGCTGCGCAACGCTCGCTCCTACCTGGTGCCGTTCCTGATGTGGTGCGAAGAGCAGGGCAGGCCGCACGACGAGGTGGCCTGGCGGGAGTTCCGCGAGCGCTTCGCGCACCGCTTCCGGGGGCCCGCGGAGGTGCGCGCGGGCGTCGAGGTGGTGGCCGAGGCCTGAGCCGCGTCCCGCGTGGCCGGCCTGCGCGTCAGTCGCGCTCCGGGCGCTCGGACCGCAGCAGCTCGATGAGGTGGCCCTGGCGGGCGGCTTGCCGCTGCTCGGCGAGCGACCGCGTGAGGTCTGCGGGATGCCAGCCGGCTGGCCGCAGCTGCTTGCCGTCGGCGCGCCGGGGCGCCCCCGCCTTGCGCAGATTGGCGTCGTGCACTTCGGCGAAGGCGGCGTCGGCGTCGATCCCGAGCGCCACGAAGGTGCCGTAGGCGACGTAGACCAGGTCCGCCAGCTCGTGCGCGGCGGCGGCCAGCGCGGCATCGACCGTGGCATCCGGCGCGGGCGCAGCGGTTGCCGCCGGGGCCTCGAGCCGCGCCCCGCCGCCGGCCGAGCCCGCGGCGCGGTCGGCGTCCCGGGTCGGCGAGCTGGCGGCGAGGGCGGCGAGCGCGTCCAGAGCCTCGCTCGCCTCTTCGCGCAGCAACCGCATGCGCAGCGCCAGGGTGGCGTCGTCCGGGCGCGCGGGTCCGTCGGGTGGGTCGTCACCGATGCGCAGGTGGAAGTCCAGGGCGCGCTGATAGTTGCTGCGCGGGCCCCGGGCCGGGGCGTCGCGGGTGTCGCCGTGGCGCTCGCTCATGCTCGGCCTGGAGCGTCGCGACGCGCCGCGGCCGTCACAGGCGGGCGCTGTGGGCGCGCCGCATGGCCAGCAGCACCGCGGTGACGAGGGTGAAGGCGGTGAGCGAGAGCAGCGGGATGGTGATGAACCCCAGCCAGTCGATGTAGTGCAGGCTGCAGGGGATGCCCGCCTTGCACAGCCCCGGCGCCCCGAAGCCGCGGATGTGCTGCTCCAGCACGTGGTAGGTGGCGAAGCCCATGCCGAGGATCGAGAGCGGCAGCACGTAGACCCGGATGGCCGTCGCCTGCCGGTAGCTGGCGATGCCCAGGACGATCGACAGCGGGTACATCAGGATGCGCTGGTACCAGCACAGCGTGCAGGGCACGAAGTGGCGCACCTCGGAGAAGTAGAGGCTGCCGAGCGTGGCCGCGAGCGCCACCAGCCAGCCGAGGTAGAGGTTGCCGGACCCGCGCATCAGCTGCCGCTGCTGCTGGCCGCCAACGCGGCGTCGATCGCCTTCTTGACGCCGTTCCAGGTGTTGTCCTGCACCAGCTTGCCGTTCACCAGTACGCTCGGGGTGCCCTGCAGGCCGAGGTTGTGCGCCATGGCGTTGTCGCGGTCGACCGCCTTCGCCCCGGTGTCGTTCTGGACGCATTGCTGTAACTGCTGCTTGTTCAAGCCCGGGGCGTACTGCGCCGCGATGTCGATCGCCTTGCTGGTGTTGCCGAGCTGCTGCTGGGAGCGCATCAGGATCGGCTCCAGGTTCCAGAAGGCGCTGTCCGACTGGAGGTAGACGCACTGCGCCAGGCCGCCGATGACGCGCGACTGCACCTGGTCGATGACGGGGAAGTAGAAGAACCAGGCCTGGACCTTGCCGGTGTCGATGTAGCTGCGCTTCACCTGCGGCCACACCTGATCGGAGAACTCGGCGCAGTGCGGGCACAGGAAGTCCTCGAACAGCGCCACCTTCACCGGAGCGCCGACGGTGCCCAGGGCTGGCTGATTGTCGTAGCTGAGCGTGGCGGCGGTGTTGCCGGAAGCCGCCGTCGAGGTGGTGCCCTTGGACGTCAGACGCGGTATCAGCAGGACCCCTGCCAGCACCAGGATGGCGACGACGACCGTCGCAAGCGTCAACCTTCTCGGATTCATGGTTCGCAGTCTACAGGAGCGGGGATGAGGAGCGTCCGTGCCTCCCTACCGCGGCCGGCTCGATCCCGGGAGCCCCGGCCCCGCGCTAGCATTGGAGCATGACCGCGCCCGGAGTGCCCGCCCGTTTCCGTGCCCTGCGCGTCGATGTCGAGGGGGAGCGCGCACGTCGCGCGGTGGTGGAGCTGACGGCGGAGGAGCTTCCCCGCAACGACGTCACGGTGCGCGTGGCCTACTCCTCGCTCAACTACAAGGACGCCCTGTCGGCGAGCGGCAACCGTGGCGTCACGCGGCACTACCCCCATACGCCCGGCATCGATGCCGCAGGGACCGTGCTGCGCTCGGACGACGACCGCTTCGTGGCAGGCGACCGGGTGCTCTGCACCGGCTTCGACCTGGGGATGGACACGCCCGGCGGCTTCGGGGAGCTGATCCGCGTGCCAGGCGACTGGCTGGTGCCGCTGCCGGACGGCATGAGCGAGCGCGACGCCATGGTGCTCGGTACCGCCGGCCTGACGGCGGCGATCGGCCTGGAGCTGCTGCAACGCTCGGGGGTGTCGCCGGCGCTGGGGCCGCTGGTGGTCACGGGAGCCTCCGGCGGCGTGGGAAGCCTGGCGGTGGCGCTGCTGGCTCACGCCGGTCACCGGGTGGTGGCGAGCACCGGCACCGCCTCCTCGCGGCCGCTGCTGGCGCGTCTGGGCGCCTCGGAGTTCCTCGACCGCGAGGCGCTCGCCGAGCCCAGCGCGCGCCCGATGCTCAAGAGCCTCTACGCGGGAGGCATCGACACCGTCGGCGGGACCACCCTGGTGTCGCTGATCAAGAGCACCGCCGTGGGCGGTGCGGTGGGGTCGTGCGGCATGGTGGGCGGGGCGGAGCTGCAGCTGAGCGTGTTCCCCTTCATCCTGCGCGGAGTCGCTCTGCTGGGAATCGACTCGCAACACTACGCCATGCCTCGTCGTCAGGCGATGTGGCGGCGTCTGGCCGCGGAGTGGCGGGTCGACGGGCTCGCGGAGGTGCCGGGGCTGGTGCGCGAGGTGGGTCTCGAGGAGCTCGAGCCGGCCATCGAGGACATCCTCGTGGGGGGAACGGTCGGGCGCGTGGTGGTGCGCGTCGCGGAGTAGCCCGGGGCCGGTCGCCGTCCGCGGCCGCTGCCTGCGACGGCCCGGCAGCAGTGCTTCGAGGCGCGAGGGGAGATGCCGATGGAGCACCCGCGAGACCGCATCGAGATCATCCGCGGCGACATCACCCGCGTCGCGGCGGCCGCCATCGTCAACGCCGCCAACAGCAGCTTGCTGGGCGGCGGCGGAGTCGACGGGGCCATCCACCGGGCCGCCGGCCCCGAGCTGCTGGAGGAGTGCCGTAGGCTGAGCGGCTGCGACACCGGCGACGCCAAGATCACCGCCGGCTACCGCCTTCCCGCGAGGCACGTCATCCACACCGTCGGTCCGGTCTGGCACGGTGGCGACTCGGGCGAGCCGGAGCTGCTGGCGAGCTGCTTCCGGCGCTCTCTGGAGGTCGCCGAGGCGCACGGTCTGGACAGCGTGGCCTTCCCGGCGATCAGCACCGGGGTGTACGGCTACCCGGTCGACCGGGCCGCGCGCGTGGCGCTCGTCGCGGTCCGCGACTTCCTGGTGGGGCATGCCGTCCCGGGCTGCGTGATGCTGGTGTGCTTCTCGCAGGGGGACCTGGAGGCGTTCGAGGCGGCGGCTCGCGAGGTGCTGGCCGGCGGCTGAGCCGCGCCGGCCGCCGCACACGCCTATGTAGGCCCGGAAATCGTGGTCTGGCACACAACTGCTAGACTCGATGAGGTCCGGAGTTCCGTCCGGCTCGTCCAACGATTCTCAACTCACGTGGGAGGAGAAGCATGGCTTTCAAGCTGCCTGATCTACCGTATGCCAAGGATGCCTTGGAGCCGCATATCGATGCGCGGACGATGGAGATTCATCACGGGAAGCATCACGCGGGTTACACGAACAAGTTGAATGGTGCGTTGGAGAAGCACCCTGAGTTGGGTGACAAGAGCGTCGAGGAGTTGCTGGGGAATCTGGAGAGCGTGCCGGCGGACATTCGGACGGCGGTGCGGAACAACGGGGGCGGGTACGCCAACCATTCGTTGTTCTGGCAGGTGATGGGGCCGCAGCGTGGGGGTCAGCCGGGCGGTGATCTGGCGACGGCCATCAATCAGACGTTCGGGGGGTTCGATGCTTTCAAGCTGGCGTTCGCGGGTGCCGCGGCGGAGCGGTTCGGGTCCGGTTGGGCGTGGCTGGTGGTGGACGCGTTCGGGATGTTGCAGGTGTACTCCACGGCCAATCAGGATTCGCCGTTGATGAGTGGGCACGCGCCGATCCTGGGCCTGGACGTGTGGGAGCACGCGTACTACCTGAGCTATCAGAACCGCCGGCCGGACTACATCGAGGCGTTCTGGAACGTCGTCAACTGGGAGCAGGTCGCAGCGAACTACGCCAAGGCCGTGTAGGCCGCCCCCTCCAAGACGGCATGCCAACGGGCCGGGACCGCAGGGTCCCGGCCCGTCATCGTGCCCGCACCGCCCGGGAGGGCGGCGACGGCCCCCGCCCGTACCAGGGACCGCGCTCCCACCGTCGAGTGGCGCACGCCCGCGAGTCCGACGATCCTGCGACCCGGCCGGTAGCCGCGGGCGCCTGGGCGGCGGCCTAACGCCAGGAACCGCATTCTGCGCACGGCGCTAGCCTGCGGCATGCGCCTCGGCGAGACCGGCCTGACCACGCTGCTTCTGGGTGCCTGCGCGGCGCTGGCGGTGGCCGCCCTGCTGCCTCGCGCGCTCGAGCGTCCGCAGCCGCTGCGCGTCGAGCGGCCCGACGTGCAGGTCTCGATCGAGGGGCTCGTGGCGCACCCCGGCCGCTACCGGCTGTCCTGGGGCGCGCGCGTGGCGGACCTGGTGGCGGCCGCCGGCGGCATGCGGTCCGGCGCCGCGCGCGAGCTGGTGGCGCTCGCCGATCCACTGACCGACGGCGAGGTGGTGCAGGTGCCGTCGGTCGCCGCCGCCGACGGAGAGCCGCGCGTCAGGCTCAACTCCGCCACCAGAGACGAGCTGACGCGGCTGCCCGGCATCGGCCCCACCCTGGCGGACCGCATCGTTGCCGCCCGGCCCTTCGCCAGCCTCGAGGAGCTACTGGCAGTGCCCGGCATCGGCCCCAAGACGCTGGCGGCCCTGCGGGACCGGGTGCGGCTGTGAAGGGAACCTCCCGTGGCGCCGGTGCCCCGGAGCGGGCCTTCGTACCGTGGGCGCTGCCCGCGGCGGGCGGCATGCTCGCCGGCGTCGCCAGCGCCGCCTGGCGCGGCCCACTGGCGGTGACCGCGTGGCTGGCGGCACTGCTCCTGGTCGCGGCCGGCTGGCGGGGTCGGCGGCTCCTGCTGCTGGCGTTGCTGGCCGCCGCCGCGGGGGCGGGGCGTTACAGCATCTGGCAGGCGCGCCCCGACCGGCTGGCGCCCCTGCTGGGCGCCGAGCGTGTCTACCGAGGCGTGAGCGACGGCAACGTGCTCACGCTGGCGGACCCACGCGGGCTGAGGCTGGTGCTGGCGCCGTCCGGGTCGGTCCCT
>Ga0315540_10000051_pt1 | contig 53528 bp, 50 predicted proteins | sample SalMarSW160110MG_FD_203677 | JGI IMG/M metagenome (GOLD analysis project Ga0315540, IMG submission 203677) | Salt marsh sediment microbial communities from the Plum Island Ecosystem LTER, Massachusetts, United States - Salt Marsh Sediment SW1601-10 ...
ATAAACAGTCTAAACGGATTATGCAAAATCTACAAACCATAGAAAATTCAAGTGTTAAAACAATCAAAACAGCAAAAATCAAATTTTAAATTGGAAGACAAACAAACGAATAACGCGATAATCAGTGAAAAGGGCTCTATTGATTTTGTGGGTATTTGAGAAGTGAGATGGTGAATACAAAATTATTTGATGAAGTAAAAAAAGAAAGAGGTAATTAAAAATTTATTTTTATGTCCCTATTTATGGGCGCATCATTTCGTTGTCTTCGTGGTTGATGATGTGGCAGTGCAATACGTAGCCTAGTTCTTGTGCTGGGTCAAACGAGAAGGTGGCGCCTGTGTTTGAACCGAAGTGTATGCGTATTGTTGTGACTTCGGGTTCATCTGTATAATGTCTTTCCAGCCCATTTCTTGATTATTTTGATTTTTTGAGAAAAGTTTTGTTAGGCGGATTTAGCCGTGTGCTGGCGTAGGTAAGGCGTAGAAAAGGGGCAGTTCCTTGTCTATGTCAGCAGCCAGACCCGCCCAACCCTCGTCCATGTTGGGTATGTCTTGCTTGTTCAAGCTTTATTTGTTTTGAAAATAATATAAAATGATGTTGTCGCATACCTGAAACAACAAAAAATCTGTTTCATTGTTTGTTTCAGTTTTGTTTCAGGCAACTACTATAAGCCTTTATGCATATATACTAATATGGTGATAAGCAAAATGCAAAAAACAAAAATCGTAATAGCTTTAGTCGCAGTCGCAGCACTAACATTGGTCGCTGTGGGGTTGGCTTCAGCCCAAATGATCGCTGACCAACCATACGCAACTACAAACCCCAACCAAGCCGCACCTAACACTGGCTTCTGGGGATGGCTAGGCAACTGCTTCGGATACACAACAAACCAAGCATACGCCGGCCAGTATGTTGCGCCTCAAGCGCCAACCGAAGGCTCAGTTCCCGCTCCAGCCCCCTATCAAGGCGGCTATGGCAACGGATACGGCTATGGTTATGGCTACGGCCCCTGCTGGGCAAGATAAGCACCCAGCTCTTTTTTTCTAATTTTAATTTAATTTCTATTCTACCTCTTAAGTTATGAACAAGTTAGTTTTGGCTATCTCGCTACTGCCTGCAAATATCGTTTAACATCTACCTTAATTTCAAAGTTGCAGGCATTTTCTTTATGGATTTCTGGTTGTCTATACCTTGTGATGCGTGTGGAAAGACAGTTGGCGGAGGCGTCTACTATTGCACTGAATGTAGGATATTCTTCTGAATGCAATGCTCCTCCAAACTGTTAATGGTTGAAACTTTGAAGGCTGTAAAAAATTTGGGAAACATAAATTAATTACTTTCCTGCGCTAAAACAATACTCGGGGATCAAGCGGTATGAAAAGCAGAATTTTTGTTTTAGTTGTCGTTGTTTTTCTGGGTCTTCAACTCTTTTTCCCTAATGTTTTCGTGGCGAATAGTCATGCCCAGACAATCCCCCATATCTACTTTGGCGTTGACATAGCCTATGGATCCACCGCCGAAGCAAAGGCAGAAATCGATCAAGTCAGCAGCTACACAAACATAGTGGTATTTGGCAGCACTCAAGTGACTTGGTTTCAGAACAGAGTAAACGAAACTTACCAATACGCGTACGACAGAGGCTTATCAATCATAAGTTTACGCCCATCTCTTTTCCAATATAGTGCAACAGAGTTGAACGAAACTGAATGGTTTCAAGCAGCTCAAAACCGATGGGGGAACAGTTTGTTAGGGTTTTACATTATGGATGAGCCCGGCGGAAGACAGATAGACGGAACACAGACCTTCACATGGAACAACTACACGGGCACTCCGAGCAGTTATTCTGAGGCGGCAAACATGTTTACTTCGGGAATCTCCAATTTCTTAACCAGCCAAAAACCACCCTCCTACTACAAAACCTTCACATCTGACTATGCACTCTACTGGTACGATTACAAAGCAGGCTACGACACAGTCTGGACAGAATTAGGAGGAAACAACAGTCAACAAATAAACATTGCACTCTGCAGAGCCTCAGCCCAAGCCCACAACAAAGACTGGGGAGCCATAATAACCTGGAGCTACACAAACTACCCCTACATTGAAAGCGGCGCCCAACTCTACGAAGATATGCTCTTAGCCTATGATAACGGGGCAAAATATATCATTGTTTTTGACAGCGACGAAAACGGCCACAGTATCCTTCAAGCAGAGCATCTTGAAGCTATGCAGCGCTTCTGGAACTACGTTCAAAACAACCCACCCAAAAACAGCTATCCAAAAAGTGAACGGGTCGCCTATGTTCTTCCGGACGCTTACGGTTTTGGTTTTCGATGGCCAACAGACCATATTTGGGGCATATGGCAAGCCGATGAACTCACAGCAAACATCAGCCTTAGCATCGGTACGCTCCTAAAACAGTATGGTGAAAAACTCGACATAATATATGATGACCACCTAAAGCAAGGAACCAATGGATATAGCCAACTCCTCTACTGGAACGCATACGACCCAACACCTTCACCTTCCCCTTCACCGACACTTTCCCCTACTCAACTTCCAACGAATAACACCGGGCCAGAACCGCCCAAAATAGAGTTATTTCCTACCACACTTGTGGTCACTGTTTCTGCAGCAACAGTCGCCTTAGCGGTTACTAGTTTTTTGATCTACCACAAAAAAACAAAAGTGAAGGTTTAGTCAAGAAACCTTGACGGACCCTCTGAAAGAGTTAGTCAATAAAGTTTGACGAAAAAGCTCTTATTTGTTTGAATTTTAGGTTGAGATTATGAAAACAACGATTCTAGTTGCGGCTGCTGTCGTTGCTGTTCTGATTTTTGGAGTATTATCCTTAAGCTACTACCTTACTCCTGAACCCCATGTTGAGATAACGAGTTTTAACTCGACAGGGACATCGTCTGGTTCCAGTTATGGCATCGTGAATATAAGGTTTGTTTTAAACCTGACCAATAACGGGACAGGTGACGTCGAGAACCTGACCATCACTTTTAGCACCAACACAACCGTTGAAAGCAACCGACAAATAATATACACCAATTCTACACCTCCATACGATCACATTGTTGAATTTGAGATGGGGGAAACGTGCCTATTAGGAGACCTCAACGCAGGGGAAACAAAAGGTTTCATGTTCTGCTGGACTGTTGGCTTGGATTTTGATGCGCCTCCCTTAACTGCCACCTTAAAATCTAATGAGGCAATATTGGACCAAGCAACAATAACAATTCCACCAATACCCAATGTTAAGATAACCCATTTTGTCTACACGGGTGTTTTTCATGGCACCAAACTTGGTCCTATGCTTGATTTGTTCTCTTTGAGCTATACTAATCTTGGAACAACTGATGTCAAAGACTTGACGGTTACTCTCGATACCAGCAAAACCACTGAAAATTATACAGACCCATATGACCGTCGTAACATCCCCGGATATAATCCATACTACTTTCTTGATGAAACTATTAATGGAGAAACCTATTTATTAGAAAGCCTCAAGGCAAAGGAAACAAAAAACTTCGAGAAGACATATTCTCTGCAAGGTGGGTTCTTGTTAGTTCAGCCTTTTGCCCTTACTGCCACCTTAAAAGCCAATGACACAATCCTAGACCAAGCAACAATAACGATTTCCTATAGCGGATAACCGTTTAAAACCACCGTACTAATTTCTTGGATTCGACAGATCTAAGTTATCCATCCGCGACCTATTGTTAGTATTGTTTGTTTTTTTTGAGTGATAGTGAGACAGGCAGAGACAGAGTGAGAGACAGACATTATTCAGCGAGGCGTGCGTGTGGGTAAGAATAAATGTACATATGTAGTAGCAAGAGAGAGAAAAAGACTGAAATTTTAATTCACACGCACTTTTATATTGCTATTAGCAGTTCGACTGCGTTGCGTAGGCGAAGAAATTCTGAAATCATCATATGGTGGATTGATTTTTAATCCCCAAACCCAGAATATCCAGTATTCACTGAAAATTATAATAATTCTTATAATTGTACCTATGAATACAGGGGAATAATATGGAAGCTGGCTTTTTAGAAAAACTTGGAAGCAAAGCAATCACAAAAGAAGAACTTTTTCAGAAAGTTGAACAAAACGTTAGTTTGCTTGCCGAAGTGTTGAAAGGAACTTCTTCCTCGAAAGCTGGGATTAGATATGGATGCGCCAAGGTATTAATGGATATGAGTGCAAAGTATCCAGAAAAACTGTATCCATACATGGAAAGCATCATAGAACTACTATACAGCAACTATCGAATCTTGACTTGGAATGCTATGGCAATAATCGCAAACTTGACTAAGGTTGACATTGACCGAAAGTTTGACGCGATATTTGACAAATACTACAGCTTCCTAAATGATGAGTATATGGTTACTGTGGCTTATGCTGTTGGTAATTCTGCTAAAATTGCATTAGCTAAGCCTCATCTTGTTCAAAAAATAACAACTGAACTTCTAAAGGTCGATAATATTTCATTAACCCCTCACTTAACTGAAGAGTGCAAGCGAGTCATAAAAGAACATGCCATTAAATCTTTGGATGTATTCTTCGACAAAATCGAAGCTAAAGAACGAGTGATTTCTTTTGTAAAGCGACAGCTCGACAGCCCACGGGCATCATTGAAAAAGGAAGCCCAAAGTTTTCTCGAAAAATGGGCTTAAAACGCACGCACAACAGAAAGAATAAGAAATTTTGGTTGGTTGGATTAAAATCTAAAAGATAACTTTGATAAACTTAACATTATCTGTTGCCGTTTCTGATCTTGACGGCACTGACTGCTCAAGTACCTATCCCGTGCATAACGTGGGAAGCAGACTATTGAGACAAGAAATTTGGCATAGCAGACAAGACTTGAGATATTAGCATTTGTTGATTATTGCCGTATTTGTTTTACTTCATAGATATGGGATCTTGAAAGTTCAAAGTTGAGTTTTTCCATTTTATTTTTTGTAGAACTACAAGTTCCTTATCATGGGTGTACATCTGTGTCAGTTTGTTGGCTAAGAAGTTAGCTGCAATCAAGCCATCTCTTCCTCCAAGTTTATAATACTCAGATAAACTTAGGGCTATTTGGGAAATATTTTTTGTTTGGCTAAAAAATTCTACGTATGGATTTTTGAGCAGTATCCTTAGGGCGCCTGAAGCATCTTGGGGTAGCCATTTTTGCGAGTAAACAAGCACATGATATGCTTCATGGATTATTGTTGGGTTTACAGCTATTCGATTTTCCGAAGAAAGGTTTAGCAATAACTCTTTTGTTTTCTTGTGTTCAAGGTAGACGTCGTCGAGGGCATAACACAGGATGTTTGCATCCAAGCCCACAATCACTGGGGTTTGCTCCAAATAGATTTCATCTTTTCTGTAGACCAATTCTCAGGTTTCCCTGTGCGACGATGCTTAGATGTTATTATTTTATGCAACTCTTCAATAGCGTCTTTTTGTTTGCCTGGGAGTAAGAGGTAGCCAGCGCTTGTTTTTTTCAGGGTTGCGGTGTCTCCGATCTGTTCTCGTATTCCTGAAGGTATGCAGATTCTTCCTTTTGAATCAACTTTAAGGTTTACCTCTTCCATAATTCCCACAACAATTAGTGGGATGATCATGCATTTAAACTTAATTAAAAGACAGACCAAATCCAATAAGCACGCTAAAAAATGATCATAGGCACCTGGATGGTTGCGGTTTAAAAAAAGCTAAAGCAGCCTTCCTGAAATACTCGGGCTTAGCAGCTAAACAATTTACTCCTCCATACTTACAGGATCACCTCATTGAATCAACTGGTTTATTGGTTTACCGCAAAAAAACAAACACTAAATTTTTTATTTTGCGATGATACAAATTTCGAAGTTGTAATGGGAATGGTACAGAGCTCCTCCAAGTCAAAAGACAAAGCTTAAAACTCAAACGAACAAATAGAAAAACATGTCAGAAAACCAGCCAGAACAACCCAAAAAGCGTGACGGGGGGCTAGCTTTTTGGCTTGTAATAATTCTGCTTGGAAATACCATGTTTCTGCTTTCTCAAGTACCTAGTATGCGTTTCCTTTTTTTCCCCTTGGGAACAATTCTTCTCTCTATTTTCGATGTTCTCTCTACTGGTGGTCTTCCGCTTTGGTCAATACCGCTTTTTATCATTTACTCAATAATTAGCACTTGCTCAATCATAGCAGTTTTCATGTGGAGAAAACTCGGATTTTACGCAATATGCCTAACCGCTATTGCTGGATTCATAACTAGTATAGTTGCTGGAATTTTAACACTCGCCATAATAGTTAATTCTGCAAGTATTGTTATATTGAGCATACTATTGCGCACAGAATGGAAGCTATTCCGATAACAGAATAAACAAAAAGAATTGCCGTTTTTCTTAAAAATTAATACTATCTTTTGTTTGACTCGTTAGTTCGACTTTGGCTTTTCATGTTAAAAACATTAGTTTTCTTGGCTTTTGGATGTTTACACACTTTTTTCGAAGGTTTTGTGGTTGAAATTAAATTTTAATCTTTTTTTCTCTCTCGAACTCAAACGCGTTACGACTATTCACTCCCACTCACCCACGCACACCCCCGTGAATTCATAATGTCAGTCACCCTGTCTGTCACTGTCTCCCTGCCAGTTTCACTCTGTCACCAAATAGGCATTTGCGTTTCTTGAAGAAGCCAGACGGAATCATCGCAATATCACAATGATAATGTTTGCGTATCCAGAACGGTCTTGTCCATCATTAATGTAACAGCAATACTCTTTCCGACGCTGGTATAAACAGAATAGCCAGTATTAACCCCCACAGTTATAACCTGTGACTCTTGAGGGTTAAGGACACCAAGCAATGGTCTCTCAAGATAAACATCAAAGTCATCCTGGTCTGCAACTTTGCCATTAGTCAAGATTTTGAAATCGATGGTTAAACCTCCAACATCTCTGTCACCTAAGTTCTTAACCGTAATGTAGAATTCCTTCGATAAAGTCACCCCAACTAGATTCATCCAAGACGTTGAAGAAACATTTGACATTGTCACATTATAATTTGGATTTTGGAGGTCATATAGTTTGGCTTCAAGAGTACTCACCTGGGTCTGGATTGCGCCAGTTAGGGTCTCATAGTATTCTATCTGTTCTTGAAGGTAAAAAATCTGGTTTTGGGAATCACCTAACTGCCTCTGAAAAATCCATGTGGAAAAAACCAGAGTAGATATTACAATTAACAGCATAGAGAAAACAAATATTTTACGCACTGGAATCCGCCTGTGTTTAACGATAACTGAAGAATTCATTTTACCCCACCCTGGAAAAAACTACTACAAGAAACTTGCGCAACCGAAAAAATGATTTTATACTCCATAATCTCCTCAACGTCCTATACTCACCGTTTGACTGTCAAGAGCAAGCGTATCAAGCATTAACGTAATTGTCAAATTACATTCGGACAACGCTTGCTTTCGGTCTTCCCAACCAGTTAAAAAGCTCACCCGCGAAGTCTGTAGTTCATTAACCTGAACAACTCCAAGCTGATAAGGAGTTACATTAATCAAAAAATTGTCGATGTCGGTTGTGTTCCCTTCAATTTTTAACGCTAAAGTTACTCCACCTATAGAAGTTGTTCCCACATTCTGGTATGTCACGTTGATAACTTTGCGGTAAGGATCGCTCATTCCATTTTTTACCCAAGGTTCTATCGAAATATCAGTGAACGTCGCATTGACAATTGGGTTTTGTAGGTCGTAGATTTGAGCTTCTAGACTACCTGCTTTAGTCCGAAGACTGCCAGTCAGATTTTCGTAGTGCGCTAATTGGCTTTGCAATGCATTTACTTGCTTTCGGGCGCCGTCAATTTGATCCGCGAGAGTCAAAGCTGAAAAAGCAAGGCCAATAACAACTGCTACGAGCAAACAAAATACCACTAGAAAAACCACCAACTCGGCACTTTTTCTCATTTTATCCCTCGCATTAGCTACCCAATTTTCCTTTTTTGTGTTTTTTTGTGGTAGACCAACAAACCAGCAACCGCCAAGACCGCAGCGGCGACGAAAACAACGACAACAAATGCAGTTGGGAACGGCTCTGGCATAGCTATGGTGAAATATACCGTTTCTGAGGACCCCGTGTTTCCTGCAGTATCAGTTGCATAAAACGTAATGTTGTGTTCACCGTTGAGCAAGCCTGCTAAGGTCATGTTGCCTGTAATCGTTACGTTGTCTTGTCCATCGAGCATATAGGAGCATTTCGAAAACAACTCTTCAAATTTAAACTCAGTGGAAATAATATTCGAATCATAAGTCATGTTTTTTGGAGAGGAAACCGTGATTTTCGGCGCAATAGTGTCCACAGCAAAAAAGACTGTAGTGCTATTGTTTGCCATTGTTAGGTCACGGTACTGAAGATAATACTCGAATGTACCTTCAAGTTTCTCGATGCTTGAGTAATGCCACACTGTTGTGTAAATTATTATAGAATGATTTCCTTCAGGAATATCGGTCAATTCTAATGACCTAAATAATTTGCTGGTAGGCTCTACAAAGGTTCTTGGATAAACAAGCTGAGCCATTAGTTCTCTTAGAAAATATCCATCAAATGAAAATATTGTTTTGTTTTCCTTTTGCCAGTCTGTCTCATAGCTTATGTTAGAAATTAGCGAATGGTCTGTAACTTCTCCAACCGTTATGTTGAAATCGAGTTTGACAGTTCTAGTATTGTACAGTTTATTGTTTTCTGGAGAGGAAATAGATATTTTAATTAACGATTCGGCGTCGCGCTCGTATGGGGGATAAGCCTTGACGAAGTGTGTTCCAGCTATCATTGTTAGTATGATTGTTGAGATAAGGGTTGTCACTATTACTGCTTTTCTCATCGTTAATATCAGCTATTATTCTCTGTTTGGGTGGTGTTAAAAGGGTTCTTGTCAAGGTTTCTGAACTAAGCCCAATTTTTTGAGTCAAGAATTGTTGACTAACAAAAAGTTGGAGGATTGGGCTTCTCGGAAGTCAATCTTTCCCCTCGCGCCTAAGATACTTTGAAAACAAGGTTTCTTCACTAATCAATGTGTCAATGGTTTGTCTTTTTCCAACCTTGATTCATTCAACATCAACCATACGAGTCAAAGAAAACGTTCAAATCCTCAGCTAAACTTTCAGTCACTCATAAATACGTGGTCTTCAAGAGTAAAATCTATACGCAATTGATATGCTTTGCATGCGGAAACTAGAAAACTCTGACTGAAATGGTAAACAATAGCGATAGGCATAGTTTTCATATTTTCTGAAGATCTGATTTGCTATATATTATAATTACGTCCTTGCAAAATTCTAAAATGGCCATTTCCGAAACAGCTATTTAACTCGAAATTAAATGCATAAGCAGGTTTGTCATATGGTTTTTGAAGAAGAAGATGATGATTGCGGTTGCGATGAAGATTGCAACTGTGAAGACTGCGAAGATGAAGAGTAAGTAAAACTCATCACCTTTTTTTTGTGCATTAAATTTAATTAAAAAACTCTAAGGCGTGAAAATAGTCAAGTAATTGTCGTTCATTTTACATGTCAACTCTTTTTTTCTTACAAATAATGCAATTGCGTGACGGTCATAATCGCCTCTAATCTGCAATCGATATATGTCTGATTCGTTGCGTTCAATAAGAACTAACTTGGGATTAACAAGTTTGTTTGCTCCTAATTCATTTAATAAAACTGTTGCCTCTTCCTCTTTCATGTGCTTTTCCCTAAGTCGACAAATGAGTCGTTCAAGATTAAGATTATGCAATTGAATCAAAAAACTAATGGATTGATTCTCGCAAATGGAAGCAAGGAATTATTTGATAACATCGACACTTCAAAAGTTAAATTCGTGGTAATGGTGATCGTAAATGGTGAGCCAAATGGAAGTAGCCATCGACAAGCAAGGACGCATAGTCATACCAAAAGAAATCAGAGATAAGTATGGCCTTTCAGACGATGATAAATTGGAATTAGTGGCCAGAGAAGATCTTATAGAACTCATTCCGTTGACTGATAAAGATGACCTAGCAATTCATTCTCTAAGAGAACCCTGCAAAACAGGCAATCCAGAAGCGAGAAAGAAGACTTTCTCAAGGGAGAAGGCTTGGAAACGATGAGATTAATAGATGCAGACATACTCTCTTACGCTCTCTTTCAGAAACATGATGCTCACATATATTGCTGGCCGCTGCTGCAGAATGCAGTTCATGGAAAAACACGCGTAGCAATCGCCATTAATAGTCTGCTTGAAACCTATCATGCATTAGTAGACGACTATCAGATAGAAAGAGAAGAAGCTGCATACAAGCTTGACGGATTAACAAGAAGTGCAAAAATACGTTTCCTACCGTTAACTGTTGATACCGCCCAAAAAGCGTTAGAGATTGCCAAACTTCACAAGATGAGGTCTTTTGATGCAAATCTAATAGCGTCAGCAGAAACCAACGAAATATCAGTAATCACAAGCAGCGACCGCCATATTGCAAGGCTTTGCAAAGAGCGCGGCATCATCATCGAAAACCCGATACCCAAAGACATCACAAAAGAAATGAAACTATAAACCAGATTTCATGATCCAAATAAGGATCCTTACAGTCTACTGATTGCTAATTGATTGTCTCGTTTATGATAAATCCATGTTCTAACTCCAGCAACATAGCGCTTAGGTTCAAACCAATGGGGTTGAAAGTACTCTAGAATTTGCAAAGGTTCAGTCTTCGATACTTTAGCATTACACTAATCCCGCGTTTTTAGTCAGAAGAAGAAAATAAGCTCTTTCTTTTTTCTTTGTTAGTTAGATTTCTACAGCGTTCAAATGTATGGCGATGGAAACTTGACTATGAAAAATTATCTATAAACCCAATATGCCACTCTGTGCCTCTTGAGCATAATTGTCAAAGGCACCCCAACTTTTCAAATGTTTTTATGTGAAGCCTGCTTTATCTAGAGGTAGGTGTTTTGTATGGTTGAAGATTTTGAACAAGACGATTTCGACATTCTTGACCAGAAAGCCAAACAGGTTCTCAAAGTCCTATCTCAATTTGATAAAGGTCTGCTGGTGAAAGTGGACCTCTTGCATAGAAAGACAGGTTTAATGCCTGAAGGTCTCAACGACGCAGTGAGACACCTGTCAAAATCCAAGCTCATCGACGTACTTGAAACGCCAAAAAGAATAGCGCCCTACGAGTTCTACGTCGTCGAAATAACCGATTTTGGACGAGAAGTGCTCGCAAAATTCGGATAAAGCCCCTTCAGCTTCAAGTAAGCTATCTTAATTTTTTTAAAGTTGAAGATGTGATTTTAGTTAGCAATTCTTAGACTTGCTCAAGAGGCACCTTAAATATTGTCAATTAACTCCATTATCTTGGCATAAGTCTCCACGTTACTCGCTATCCTGACGAAATAATGTCCTTAACAGCGATCTTGCAAGTTGATGATGAGATTCTGCTATAATTGTGATCATCTAGGTACAACTACCAAGAAGGGGGCAGGCTCCATCTTCACAGACGCAAACACGACTAATGCGCTGCTCCAAAAGACGTCGGCTGGGTTCCGTTGGGGTTATGGTAGCATCTAGCGTCATCTTTGCGTAGCTCATAGTTTTCGACGATTAATTCGCTGCATATATCTCCTCGATATGGGCGTTCCCAGTTGAGCAGTGGATAGACGACTTGGTTGTTTTGCAGTCTCTGTTTAAGCAAACCAGTCATTTCATTTTGGTGCAACAGGATAAGTTGCTTCTAAGCCCCTTCAGCTAACTAGCAGAAACAGCCATGCAGGAATTACCCAAATTGTTTTATCATCCTGCTTGATTTCGTTTAGAGATTCTTCGCTTATGAGGATTCCAATATCTGCTTTGTTTTCTTTCATAAACCTGAGGAGCCCCTTTAGGTCATTTTTTCCTATTTCTTTTCTATACTTAATTTCTAAGGGGATCAGCTTTTTGTTTTGTTCAAGAACCACATCAACTTCGTTTCTTCCTCGCCGCCAATAATATTTTGCTCTGCAAGAAACTACCACCAAGTTTTCGATTACTTTGGACAATGTTTCTTTTTCTTGGAAGCTTTGAGGGTCAAGTGAGAATATGATGCCTGTTGAGAGAACATAGGTTTTTGGAAGTTTCCTGATAGAAATTGCGCCTTTCCGATAGTTTGATGTTTGATGGAGGAGCAAGGCATATTTTAGAAGTTGGAAATAGTTTGAAATTGTTCTTCTATCTCTCTTCAAATCGTTTGAAAGGCTAATGTAATTAGTAAGCATGCCAGGGTTTGCACAAACCATTTGTATTATTTTTTCAAATAGTTCAAAATCTCGCTTTTCAATCAGAAAAGCGAAATCTTTGAAGAGAACTCTATCGGTGACGCTATTTCGAATATACTCGGCAATCATTTTCTCGTTATTTTCTTCAGTTAACTCTGGAAAACCGCCCTTTCTCACATAGTCAAAGAATAGAGGCAGCAATCTTGTTTGTTTTAGGTATTCTTCTTTGAGACTTGTATAGTCAAATTCAACATGTCCAATAGGCATGTGTTTGAGACCTAAGAATTCTTTGAAATCAAGTGGGCTAACAGATACAGAAAAGAACCGTCCGGCCAGTTTTTCTCTAACGGACCTCTCAATCAGTAACGAAGCTGAGCCAGATACAACAAATTTGATTTTTGGGTAAAGATCGTAGAATGTTTTTAGTTTTCCTTCCCAACCTTTTGAGTATTGCACTTCGTCGAGGAAAATGTAGATTTTTTCTGTGATTGATGAGAAACCTGTCATTAAAACATTTTTTTCAAAATGCTCCAGCACCCGTCTTAAATCTTTTTTTTCTTCATCGAAGGAAAAATAGAGAATATTTCTAGGTTTAACCCCCTGCGATAGTAATTCTTGAATGATTTGGAAAATGATTGTGCTCTTTCCAACCCGCCTCAAACCTGTGATAACTATGACTTGCCTGTTCGCTATTTCGTCTAAAACCTGAAAGTAACAGGCTCGTTTGAAAGGTTTGGCTAAGTCTTCCGAGATTTTGCCTGTGGCCCAATGCTGATTAAATCTTTGCAAATGTGCCATATCTGTACACTACTGTGTACTAATATTTAAGTTATAAGTACAATGCAATGTACAGAAAAGTATGTTCCAATCCAATCTTGACAGGATATTAAATTCCTAAATTGTTAAGAAAAAACTCTGATCTCAATCAAGCACAAACACTGCCTAATACTCTGGTTCAACAGACGTCCGCTCGGGTCAGTTAGGGTGAGAGTGGGCATATTGCGCTTCATTGCGCAGCTTATAGAGATCGACTTTTTATTCGCTACATAATTCCCCGCGTTAGGTCATTAATGTTCCGCAATAATGTTTATCTGTGTATGTGTACACATACATATTTCATGGGAACGAAAACCATTTCGATAAAAGATGAAGCATATAAAGCACTTCTCCACGAAAAAACTGACAAGGAGAGCTTTACTGACACAATCCTGCGCATAACAAACAAGTCAGGCAAAATTGCAGATTGCTTCGGAGCCTGGGAAATGACTGACGAAGAGGAAGCAGCCATCAAGGTTGAACTCGCCAAGGGATGGCATCTGGTTCAAGAGAGAATTTCCAATGAAGTGCCTTGACACTGATCTTCTTGTCGCTATTTTGCGTGGGAAGGAAGAGGCGAAGAGAATAGTCGCTGAGCTAGACGAGGGAGCCAAAGGCGCAACTACGTCTGTGAATGCGTTTGAACTATTCTTCGGCGCCAACAAATCAGAAAGAAAAGACGAGAATATTAAGCAAGCTTCAAAACTACTTGAGAGACTCATAATTTTTTCTTTAGATCTTGCTTCTTCACAGAAAGCTGCCGAAATATCGGCAAAACTAGTAGCCAAAGGAGAAACAATCGATTTTAGAGACGCAATGATAGCGGCAATAGCCGTAGAGAACGGTTTAACACTGGTTACTCGCAACAAGAGCCACTTTAAGAGAGTTAAAGGCTTACAAATAGAAGAATGGTAACTGTATAGTATATGAGTGATTCTGGGTTCAAATCCCAGTGGTCAACATTTGTACTGCCCAAATAGGCAATTTGGTCTTTTAGCTTCGCGGGATAACTGCTGAGAATGGTTCTGGCTCCATCTGCACGGATGCGAACACGGCTAATGCTATGCTCCAGAAGACGTCGTCATGTGTGCCTCCAGGGTGCGAATAGCCTATGGTGCCGTCTTTGCGTAGCTCATAGCGTTCGACATTTAGTTCGCTACAGATGTCTCCTCTGCAGGGTTTTTCCCAGTTTAGTAAGGGATAGTAGAATTTGCCGCTGGTCATGCGTTGCTTTAGAAGGCTTGCCATCTCGCTTTTTCGAGGCACACTAAAATTGACGCCCTCCGCGTTCTCAATGCCCGCCGCTTCCATTTCAGCAATAAAACTTGGACCTTCACGGGTAAAATCCACCCGAATACGTTCAAAGCCTCCCCAGCGATCCTGCAGAACCTTAATGTAGCCTAAAACGTTGGCATACATCGTGGGCTGTTTGAAAATTTCGAGGTGACGCAGATACAGAGTATCATTTCTCCTCTCTATCACCGAGAAAACAGTGTAGTCTTTGGTTTGAGCGAGGTCTAACCCGGCAAAAAACTCGCCTTCCTGCGTAACTTCAGGATCAAGTAGATCAAGCTCTTCCATGCAATTTTTTACTGTGCCAATGCAGGAAGCAATCAAACTCTGCGTTAACCAAACGTTGTCATCCTCAACCCATTCCGCCTCCATCTCACGTCTCCAACGAGAAAGATCATCGCCCATCTGAATCTTTATCTCCTGGAAAGTATTGAACAATAGAGGTCCGTTAGGACTTAGGGCTTTTTCGATAGTGACATGAGAGGTTTTAAATTTGCTAAAGTTCTTGTGGGTAAAAATCTTATAAAAGATGCTGTCGGTGTCCCAAGGCGTACTGCTACACACGAACTTGCCATCAGTCGTTCCAAGCGTATACAGAATGGCATCGTAGAGATCCTGATCATTAGCCACGAAATTAAACTCATCCGCGTAAACCACATCAAAGGTTGGACCTCTGATCGTTTCAGGATTGTTTGGGAAAGCCTCAATGCTGCTTCCGTTAACAAAATCGATTTTCGTTTTCTGTGGCTTGAAAACAATTCCTGCTGGAAGCTTATGAGCGAATGCTGCTATGCGCGATATGATTCTTTTTGTTTGACGCCAAGAGGGACCCACAATTCCGATCGCAGCTTCTGGATGTGTAATCGCATATTTTAGAAGTAACGCCGATATCGTTGCAGTTTTGCCGCTCTGTCTGCACCACCGGGCAGCGGTGAACTGGTTATTCTCAAAGATTTCAGCGAACTCTTTTTGGTATGCATAGGGCTTGAAACCTAAAACCTGCTCAAGGAAATCAACGGCATTAACGCTTAATTGCTGCGTCTTTTCAATGGCTGTTTGCCTTAACCGAAGGTGTTCCTGCTCAATCTCATGAGATTTAGCTAGAAACTGATTGGGCCGCAGGGTTCGAGCTTCTTTCTTTGAGCTCTTTGAGCGTCTGTTGTAATTGCGCATTTTCTTTTTCCATCTCCTCTAGTTTTCGTTCTACATCGCGATAATGGACATAGTCGGCTAAAAGTTCCTTATACGTCTTAGAAATGTTTGCTACAGTCTGCAAACGTTGAACCTCCAGCCTATTCAGCCCAGGTTCAACAGACGCCTTTAGGGCACCTGCTAACATTTTCAAGGCTTCTTCAACACTAAGCAGTTCCTTTGGAATGGGTATAGAGGTGTTTACGTAGCCTTCAGTTTGAAGCCGCAAACCCAAACGTTGAGATTTTGTAATTACCGCTTTAGGCGTTTTCTTAAGTTTAGACGCTATTTCGTCAATGTTTAAGTTAGCGTTGACAAGTTCGTTTAATTCCGCTTCTTCTTGAGCCGTCCATACTTTGCCCGTCAATGTTGTTCAGGGGATTGTTTGCTAAAGGCAACTTTTAAGTCTAGTTGCATCCAACAAATAAAAAAATGGCACACCAATTTGCTCTGCATAAACCGTAACTAATCTACACACCTCGTTAATCGTCGTTTGGAGACATATAGAAAAAATTAACATTATTTTGAGGTAACTAGCGATTCAAATAGAAACCAACATACTCACCCATCCCATCCCACCCACCCAACATAGCCTACAGATAAAATCCCACTCTCCCCATCCCAACAGAGACAGAAAAAAAGCCAAAAACAAAAAACCAAACGCCCCCAACAACAAAAGATGGGACGGGAGACTTCTAATGCACCCCATCCCCACAAAAAAAGAAAACATTGTTTGCGATTGTTTTTTAAGAAGCAGACGGGTAAATTGAACTGAAGGCGAATCAAAGTGGGCTTAAGAGACTTTATTGAACAACTCAAAAATAACGGCGAATTAACAAAGATCACAAAACCAGTCTCAACCGAATATGAGATGGCAGGCATCATAAATGCCCTCGCAGAAAAACCAGTCTATTTTGATCAAGTCCAAGAATCCACTTATCCCGTTGTCGCCGGCTTAGTTTCCTCAAAGGACCTAATTTGTCGCTCCTTAGGGATAAACAAAGATCAACTATTACCAAAATTACTTGACGCAATCGAGCACCCTGTTGCTCCAGAGATGGTGCAGAAAGCGCCATGCCAAGAAATCATAGAAACAGACGTAGACCTGAATTCGCTTCCCATCATGCGTTACACTAACAAAGACGGCGGTAAATACATCGCCTCAGCAGTATCAATCGTCAAAGACCCCCAACTGGGCAGAAACATGTGCTTCCACAGATTAATGCTAAAAGACAAGAACCATTTTGTTGCCCGTATAGTTGAGAACCGCGGCACCGACTTAGCTCTTAAGAAAGCAGGCGGCGAACTGGAAATCGCAATATGTCTTGGCAACTCTACAGCAACACTTCTAGCAGCAGCAACCACGATGCCCATGGGCGTAGACGAGTTAGGAATGGCAAACGCTCTAGAAAAAACCCAACTAGTCAAATGCAAAACTGTTGACCTGGAAGTTCCCGCCGGCTGCGAATTTGTCCTAGAAGGCAAAATAACCAACGAGAAAGCATCAGAAGGACCGTTCCTCGATTTAACAGGCATTGTTGATCGTGAACGCCAACAACCCATAGTCGAAATCAAATGCATAACCCACCGACAAAACCCCATCTACCAGACCATACTCGCAGGAAAAAACGAACACAAGTTTCTCATGGGAATGCCCAAGGAACCCACAATCTACGATGAAGTTGGCAAAGTATGCCAATGCAAAGACGTCTACATCACTCCAGGAGGCTGCAGTTGGCTACATGCAGTTGTCCAGATTAAGAAGCAAAACTCGGATGACGGCAAAAAAGCCATAGCAGCCGCGTTCAAAGGACATGGATCACTAAAACATTGCGTAATTGTAGATGAAGACATAAACATCTACGACCCACAGGACGTAGAATGGGCTATAGCCACCCGGTTCCAAGCTGACAAGAATGCAGTTGTCCTCTCCAACCAGCATGGTTCGTCTCTTGATCCCTCAGGCGATCTAAGCGAAGGCAAGAAAGCCACAACCGCCAAAGCAGGCTTAGACGCAACGGCACCGCTTGTATCGACAGGCAAAGGCTTCAAAAAAGCAGATTACATTAAAGTGGACCTAGACAAATATCTTAAAGCCTGATGATCATGAGCTTCAAAGCCTATATGGAAAACGTAGAAGCTAAATCAGGCAAAAGCCGTGACGAACTCTACAGAATAGCAAGCGAGAAAGGCTTTATTGTTGAAGGAAAAACTGTTGCTGCGCACAAGAAGCTCTTGGAATGGCTTAAAAGCAACATCGGTCTAGGACATGTATACGCAAACTTTGTAATCGCCTATTTACGGTTACGAACCCGAGAGCCCAAAATTAGCGAAAAAATGAAAACCTGGGCATACAGCACAGGATACAAAGATGGTGAATAAACATGGAGTTAACTAAACAGGAACAAGCGATGTTGGATGGCAAAGAAGGATACGCTGTCCGTAAAAGTATGGAAATCCTATCAGCATTAGGCGAGATTTTTGGCGCCAAAAGCCTCATTGATGTTGGCAGTGTCCAGGTTGCAGGAGTTTCGTACCATAACCTTGGTGATGCAGGCTTAGAATTCCTAAATGAGCTCGCGGTGGACGGCAGAGTCAAGGTTCTTACAACTCTCAACCCTGCAGGCATGGACTTAGAGAATTGGGAGCAACTCGGAATCAGCCCAGAATTCGCTGAAAAACAAAACCTCGTTATCGAAGCCTTCCAACGTATGGGCATTCTTGTCAGCTGCACATGCACACCCTACTTAATTGGCAATTTGCCGCTCTACGGCGAACATGTAGCTTGGTCAGAGAGTTCTGCGGTTACATTTGCAAATTCAGTGTTGGGCGCCAGAACTAATCGTGAAGGTGGACCCTCCGCTTTAGCAGCAGCATTCGTAGGCAAAACCCCCAACTACGGGTTGCACCTTGACGAAAACCGATCTCCAGACATCCACGTTAAAGTCGACGCTGAATTCACAAAACTCTCAGATTGGGGCGCTTTAGGCTACGCAATTGGTAGAAAAGCGGAAAACAAGATACCCTACATAACAGGAATTAAAACGGCACATCTTGATATGCTCAAATCTTTCTGTGCATCCGTCGTCACTTATGGTTCAAAGCCGCTTTTCTACATGAAAGGCATAACTCCAGGAGCTGAATTGCAGACCCAACCTAAAGACACCATAACAATCGATCAAGGTGACCTGAAGATAGCTTACGACGGCATCAACGACGACGTAAATGATATCGAGCTTGTCTGTGTCGGTTGCCCCCATTGCTCCATCAAAGAAATCTCCGAGATTGCAGATTTGTTGGAGAGCAAGAGAGTTGCAGAGGGAACAGAGCTTTGGGTTGCCACATCCCGAACCGCTAAACAACTTGCAGACAAGCGAGGTTATACGGCAACCATTGAAGCTGCCGGAGGCAAATTCGCATGCGACACCTGTATGGCGGTGGCTCCGCTAAAAGGAAGGTTCAAATCGCTGGCGACAACTTCAGCGAAAGGTTGCTTTTATTCGAGGCAAAACTTAATGAAAACCAAAATGGGCAGCGTTGAAGAATGCATAAACGCGGCGGTGACAGGAAAATGGAACAATTAAAAGGCAGAATCATCTACAAAGGCACAGCCGAGGGGGAAGCCCTGGTTTCAGAAATGCCCATCTCGTTCTATGGCGGCGTTGACCCAAACACTGGCATCATCTTAGAAAAAGGACACCAGCTGAACGGTCAAAGCGTCAAAGGCAAAATTCTTGTTTTCCCACAAGGCAAAGGCAGCACAGTTGGTAGCTACACGCTCTACCGAATGAAGAAAAACGGCACCGCCCCTGCAGGCATGATAAACCGCGAATGCGAAACCATCGTTGCAGTGGGCGCCATCATAAGCGAAATTCCCTGCATAGACAAAGTTGAGATTTCAAAGATCAAAACCGGCGACAGAGTAAGCATTCAAGGTGATACAGTCAATATTCTCTGAGCTTCAGCTGAGGCTTTTTGATTCTTAGCTCTTACCTGTTTTGGGTTTGTGGTTAGTGCCTAGAAGTCGACCTTTTCGCAATGTTAAACTGTAATGTTAAATTAGCAGAACTCAAATAAACATAGTTAGGTTACGATTCATGAACGATGCAAGACCAATCATACTCAAACTCGGCGGCTCAGCCATAACTGACAAGACTGCTGAAGCATCCCCCAAAACTCAAATCATAAACCGCCTGGCAGAAGAAATCAAGCGGGCAGACCTAGACAACCTCATTGTAGTACATGGAGGTGGAAGTTTCGGTCACCCAACCGCTGCTAAATACGGCATAAAAGATGGTTATAAAGAAGACCCAACTCAAAAGTTCGGTTTTGCCGAAACTCATCATATGATGACCGTGCTCAACGGGTTGGTTATGGATGCGCTCATCTGGCACGAGATTCCAGCTGTCAGTGTTGCTCCTTCAAGCTGCGTAGTTACAGAAAATGGAAGAGTCAAATTCTTCGATGAGACCGTTTTCAAATCCATGGCAAAACTCATCTTCACCCCTGTCATGTACGGTGATGCCGTCATGGACGAAAAGCTTGGTTTCACAGTTCTCTCAGGCGATCAACTTGTAGCGTATTTAGCAATCAGGTACAAAGCGACAAAAATCGTTGTAGGAACTGACACAGATGGCTTATTTGATTCCGACCCCAAAACAAACCCCAACGCCAAACCATACAAAAACTTGACCCTAAAAGAACTTAAAGAAATTCAGCCTAAACTCGGCAAAGCTACAGGATCCGACGTCACAGGTGGAATGGCCGGCAAAATTTCAGAGCTGATACCCGCAATCGAAGCAGGAGTCCACGTTACAGTCACAGGCGCCACGAAAGGGTTATCTATTTACAGAGCCTTAACAGACCAAAGCGTGTTAGGCACTGAAATAGAGAAGGCGTAAGATGGCAGAAAAAACTGGCAAACGCAAAGTAGATCATATTCGTATTTGCTTAGACCAAAAAGCACAAGCTAAAAACGTCACCGCAGGTTTTGAAGACATCCAACTTGTTCATCGTGCGCTGCCCGAAATCAACAAAGCAAAAATCAGTCTTTCAACCACTTTTTTAGGCAAGAAATTTAATGCCCCTATAATTGTTGGGGCTATGACAGGCGGCGCCAAAGAAGCCATCCAAATAAACGCATCCATCGCGGAAGCTGTGGAGCAACTAGGTTTGGGTATGGGGTTAGGCAGCCAAAGAGCTGCAATCGAAAATAAAAAACTTGAAAAAACCTACAGTATAGCGCGCAAGAAAGCCCCTCATGCATTCCTAATTGCAAACGTAGGGGGAGTCCAACTTGTCCATGGATACGGCCTAAAAGAAGTCAAGAAAATTGTAGAAATGATCGATGCTGACGCTGTCGCAATTCACCTTAACGCATTGCAGGAAGCTGTGCAGCCGGAAGGACAAACCAATTTTCAAGGTGTACTTTCAAAAATTACCGAAATCGCTGGTGCGATAGATATTCCTATTATAGTAAAGGAAACAGGGGCTGGGATCTCAGCTGAAGATGCTGAAGCACTCGAGAAAGCAGGCGTAAAAGCAATCGACATCGGCGGGTTGGGCGGAACTAGTTTTGCCGCTGTCGAATACTACCGCTCAAAAGCGTATAAGGATGTCTACTTAGGTGAAGCATTCTGGGACTGGGGCATTCCTACAGCAGTTAGTTTAATCGAGAATGCTCAGTCTGTTAAATTGCCCTTAGTTGCATCTGGCGGTGTGCGAAGTGGAACTGACATAGCCAAAGCCATAGGATTGGGCGCAAGTCTAGCTAGCACCAGCCAACCTATTCTCGAAACTGCAGTTAAAGGAACAATGGAAACTCTAGAAAAACTAAATTGCATAATTGAAGAACTTCGAAATGTCCTGTTCCTTGTCAGTGCAGAAAAAATAACCGATTTAGCAAAGACCCCTCTTGTAATTACGGGAAAAACCGCTCAATGGTTGCAAGCCCGAGGGTTTAATATAAAAAAATATGCAAAAAGAGGCGCAAAATAGTTTGGACATAGAAAAATTCCTTGAAGAAACCGCACCATTGATCGACCGAGCTATAGAAAACTATATTCCACGTAAATTTAGCAAAGACTCAGTTCTTTTCAAAGTAAACCCTCCAATGTATAGCTACAACTTAGAGCCTCTAAACAAAGCAATAGCTGACCCTACTTGGGATATTCTCGATCGCGGAGGAAAAAGATGGCGACCTGCCCTCTTTTTAATAATCTGCGAAGCTTTGGGAAAAAAAGCCGAATACTACCTCGACTTCGCAATAATTCCAGAGGTCATTCATAACGGTACACTCGTTATCGACGACATCGAGGACTCCTCTGAAATACGACGAGGGAAACGCTGCTCATACAAAATCTTTGGTAACGACATCGCCATTAACGCCGGAAACGCAATGTACTACTTGCCGCTTTTACCCTTGATGACCCACAGAACCAGACTCCCCGCTGAAATGCAAAGAGATGTCTATGAAATTTACGTGCAAGAAATGATCAACCTAAGTATGGGGCAAGCTATGGACATTACTTGGCATCGTGGAATAGCAAATGCAGACGATCTAGATGAAAGCGACTATCTGCAAATGTGCGCCTACAAAACGGGTACGCTTGCACGTATGTCAGCAAAAATGGCAGCAGTTTTAGCAGGAGGAGAACCCAATCTTGTCGAAAAACTGGGTCGTTTTGCAGAAAGCATTGGCGTTGCTTTCCAAATGCAAGACGACATTTTAGATTTAACAGGAAAAGAATTCGCCAAAAGCAAAGGGTGTGTTGGGGGAGACATAACTGAGGGTAAACGTTCTCTGATTGCTATTTACACTCTCAGGGAAGCCAACAACGTTGATCGAGCCCGCTTAATAGAAATCTTGAATATGCATACATCTGACCAGAACCTCCGCAACGAAGCTATCGCTCTAATGCAAAAATATGGTGCTATAGAACACGTCAAACAAACCGCTACTCGTATGGTAAAAGAAAGCTGGGAGGAAGTCGATAAATTGTTGCCGACACCTCAGGCTAAGGAAAAATTAAAAGCGTTCGCCGAATTCTTGATAAAGCGCAACAAGTAACCTTTGCGAGCGTAAATAATTTGGGATTAGACCATGATAATGAACTCCGTGAGTTTATTCGGAAAACCGCTTTGTTGAATGCGGTTGGGCATGAAGGAAAAGCACAAGCAGGTGCCCTGGTCGGCAAAATTCTTGGCGAAAAAGCAGAGCTCCGCAGCCAGGTCAAAGAACTTTCCGATGTAATTAATCAAGTTGTTAATGAAGTTAATAGTTTATCTTTTTCAGACCAGAAGACGATTGTTGAGAAGAACTGGCCTGAAACGCAGAAAAAGAAAGAGGTTGAAGAAAAACGCCTTCCACCGCTTCCTAATGCTGAAAAGTACAAGCAGATTGTCACACGTTTTTCACCCAACCCTGATTGTGTCTTGCATCTTGGTTCAGCAAGAGCCATATTATTAAGCCACGAATATGCCCGCTTATACAATGGCAAATTTATGCTGCGCTTCGAAGACACTGATCCTAAAATTAAGAAGCCAGCCTTGAAATTCTACGAAAGCATCAGAGCTGATTTGAAATGGCTTGGCTGCAAAATCGATGAGGAATACATCCAAAGCGATCGATTACCCATTTACTATGAATACACTGAGAAACTTATTGGCGACGGCAACGCCTATGTCTGCGAATGCATTCCAGATGAGTTCCGAGTTAAAGTTGTAGCCAAAGAGCCTTGTCCGTGCCGAAACCTTTCTTCATCAGAACACTTGGACCGTTGGCACCGCATGTTAGATGGTTCCTACCGCGAAGGTCAAGCTGTCGTCCGCGTTAAAACTGACATAAAACATCCAAACCCTGCAATCCGAGACTGGCCAGCTCTACGAATCATAGACACAAAAAAGTACCCTCACCCCCGTGTAGGTAGCAAATACATTGTTTGGCCATTATACAATCTCGCAGCAGGTTTAGACGACCATCTGATGGGCATGACCCACATTATTCGAGGCAAAGAACACTACACTAACATGGTACGTCAAAAATACATGTACCAATATCTCGGCTGGGAATACCCAGAAGCAATCCATTACGGCAGATTAAAAATCACAGGTGCAGCATTAAGCAAATCCAAAATCGTTGCAGGCATAAAAGAAGGCGACTACGCAGATTTCGACGACCCACGATTAGGAACCTTTGCTGCACTGCAAAAAAGAGGAATTACCCCAGAAGCCATCAAAAAAATGATTATCGAAGTCGGAATAAAACCAAACGACGTCACGTTGAGCTGGGAAAATCTTTATGCTTACAACCGCAAAATCCTCGATTCAACAAGTAGTCGCTATTTCTTTGTTGCACAGCCCATCGAACTAAAAGTCATCAATGTGCCAAAGGATTTCCTAGCTAAACTGCCCCTGCACCCAGAAAAACCTGAGAAAGGATTTAGAGAATATACCATAAAACCTGAAGGCGACAAAAAAACTGTCTGCCTGTGGATCTCTGGCAGAGACGCTCAATCTATAGAAATCAACCAAGTAATCAGACTTATTGAACTATTCAACATAAGAATCCGGTCTAAAACCGATAATTGCATAACTGCCCTATTCGAAAGCGCCTCCTATGAAGAAGTACGCAAAACCAAAGTCCAACTAATACAATGGGTCCTCAAAGGTAACGAGTACCCAACCCAAGTCATTAACCAAGACGCCTCAGCTACTGAAGGATTTGCAGAGGCAGATTGCAAAAAGTTAAAGCCAGACGAAATCATACAGTTTGAACGATTCGGATTTGTGCATGTAACCGAAGTCGGACCAAAACTAGTGGTCTACTACTCTCAAAAATAAGGTGGAAAAATGCGAAAACTCGACAATCAAGCAATAATCTGGCCAGTATATTTCGATTGCAATAAGTCACGAGCTAAAGGACGCCGAGTACCTAAAAACCAAGCTATCATATCGCCAAAAATTGTTGAAATAAAAGAAGCCGCAGACAAATTGGGCTTACAAAACGAAGTTAAACTAGAAGCACATTTTCCAAAGAATCCTTGGGCAAAAACAGGTATGTTACTGGTTGAGAAGAAAAAAGTCAAAGAAGCTATAATCAAAGATTTAGCAAAACAACTATTGAAAATTAGAAGCCAACAGGCTCAAAAGCCAGCTAAACGCTAAAAATACTTTTTTATTTAAAAAAATAATTAGGCTTTTTCTTTGCCAATCAAAACAGCATTAATCATACCGTCATTGCCTGGTCGACTTGTGACTTTGGCTAAGCCCAGTTCGGTTTCGATTTCTGCGCCTTTGGTTATAACTCCTCGACGGTTGAAGTCTACGTTAGCTCCGTTTCGAACTACACGAGTGATTTGGGTTTTTTGGGTTTTGCCGCTTTTAGGGTCAGTAACAGATGCGAACTTGTCGCTTAGTACTTTGACCTTAAGGTTACCGCCTATACCACGTGTGATTTTGCGCCTTGGTTCACCCAAGATCGTTTCGGCTGGGTAACCACCTGCCTCATACTTTTTCTTTGTGCGGTAAGCGCGTTTTTTGCCGCCTGTAAGTTTTCGTTTACGTAAACTGCTATGAGTAGACATATTCTACCATTTCCTTGAATGCGTAGCAACTAAAACTGAGGATTCCAATATAAACATACTGTTTCAAGGCTACAGTTCTATGCTTTTTTACTGTTTTTACATTGGTTATTCTTGTAGTTTTATACAAACTTTATTTTAAGTAAAATCCGTCAATTGATCTTGGGGGGGCTGTTTTTTCCTTTCTACGCTTGTTTTGGATTATAGACTGGTTGTGAGAACTCATCGAATACCATCCAAAAAGCAAACCCGAGCCTTTATTTGTAATTTGTGCCTCAGTTTTTTTTAGCAAATCTCGCGCTTTGGACAATAATTTTAGTTTGCTATCTTCATCTTATATGAATACCTTGGCGCTTAGTACTACCTTATTCTTACAAACATGTATTTTTGCTATTTTTCGGAAGCTTCTTGTTTTTCTCGCTTTTCTTCTTTTGTCGCTCTCTTTGATAGGTCTTCTTTTATAGCCTCACCAAAAATCTTCTTGAGGTCCTTCTTCATAATCGTAGTATCCGTTGTTAGGCCAAAATAGTCAGCGAAGTAATCAGTAGTTTTCAATGCTAACGAACGTCCAGCCCGCTCCGACATTATTAATCCCATATCTTTGAGTGTTTTAACGTGCCCGTAGGCGTGTTGACCTCGAACTTCTACAACTCTTTTTTGTGAGATGGGTTGACGATATGCAATGTACGAGAGTGTCTTTAAAGGTCCCGAGGATAGCAATGGCCTATTCACGAGTTTTTTGATTAATGGTGTAAATTCTGCTTTAACCTGCAAAACATAGCGTTCATCTTTTAAAGCTATAATTTCAATGGCGCTGTTGCGAACCTTGTAATCCTCTATAAGCGTCTTAACAAATTGAGTAACGCGTTTTTTGCTTCGGCTACCGACAACTTGACAAAGCTCGTTTAATTCAAGAGGGCGACCCGCAACGTAGAGAGCAGCTTCAAGTAGCATTAAAGAATGAGTTTTTCGATCGTTTTCCGGTGATGCCGCAGCACCCGGATTCAAAGTTGGGCTTGATTTAACGGATTGTTTCGGTTTTTCCAACGTTTAGTTTCCCCACACCTATGTAGAGTTCTTCGGTTTCTTCGTTCTGCCAAAGGCTAACTAAGCCATCCTGAGCAAGGAACAGCAAATAGATAAACATTCTTAACGCTTCGATGCGTGTTGCACCCTTGGAGAGAGTTGTGAAGTCAACAATTCCTTGTCCGTTGACTTTTTGGCACAGCAGGGCATATAGTTTTTCGACTTCAAATTCAAGTTCAGCGATGAACTTGTCAAATTTGGGCAATAAATCAGTAACTGATGGCAACACAGGGTGTTGTTCCACTACGTGGTTTAGGGCAAGAAGTTTTTCACCTTTGAGTACGTCATCTAAGACTTCAAGCAAATGCTGAATGGTTGTTGAAGTTAATTCATGGCGTAACGGAAGAAATAGGGGTGGTGGAACAAAATCTGTCGGAATCTTTGGAGGCGGTGAGGGCGGATCTTGCAATGTAAGCAAAAGCTTTGACTTCATCAAATAAATCAATGCTGAAGAATCCAAAGCAACACCAGATGCACGGAAATCCACTTTTTCTGGCGCAGACTTTTCCATCTCTAAAAGAAACGACCTGAGCAAGTAATCTATATTCACGTTCCAAGGAGTTAGTTTTTCTAGTTTGCTGAGTTCGAACAGGATATTCCAAGGTGGACGCAAATAGAAAGGTCGACGGGTAGGTACGGTTGAGGCGGAAGCCATTATCTCGATGCCTCCGATGGAAACTTTGCAGTCACCACGTTTGATATACCGTTGCGTTCGTAGACGCCGTAGACTTTCTGTGCTTTATTAACCATTTCAGGTCTTAAGCTTATAACTATAAACTGAGTTTTCTCTGCCTCTTCAAGAAGAGTTTCGGCAAGTTTGGTCGTATGGAAAGCATCCAAGTGAGCATCAACTTCGTCAAGTATATAGAATGAAACTGGCGAAAACTCTTTAAGCGAAAAAATGAATGCTACCGCCGAAATGGAACGTTCACCACCACTAGCTCCACTGACGATTATGCTAGGTTTGTTCGGGAACTGAACAAGCATATCAATACCGCCGGAGAAGGGGTCCTCAATGTTTTCGAGTTTAAGTGAAGCGCTTCCACCGCCGGTCATCTTTTCAAAGTAAACTGTGAGGCTGGCGTTGATTTTATCAAACGCATTCATGAAAACCTTGCGTTTTTTTGCTTCAATTTCATCCATAAACGCAACGATAGCCTGCTTTTCGCGCTCCAGTTCGTTGAGGCGCACCGATAACTCACGGTAACGCGAAATCTGTTCGGCATAATGCTGGGCAGCGAGTTGGTTGATGGCGCCGATGCGTTCCATTTCAAACTGCATCATACGAATTGTCGTTTCAGCGTCCTGAACCTGCCGTGGGGAGGTCTCCAAGGGCTGCTCATAACCAAATTGCTTAAGCTGCGCTTGAAGGTTCTGTAAACGAAGCTGAGTTGTTTGAATACCCAAATTAAGTTGATTCAGAAGTTTTTCAGTCTGCTCATACTCGAAGTCCAGAAGCCTAAGCTCTCCATCAATCACATCAATTTGACCGGTGAATTTTTTAGATTCTTCACGTGCGGATAAAACAGCGTTTGCAAGCGACACACGACTTTTTTCCAGTTCTTCGGCTTCTTTTTTGATATCGTCGCGTTCAAGCGATGCTTCACTAACTTCTTTTTGGAGTTTTTCTTGTTGTTGATCCATTCTGGAAAGCTGAATCTTAGTGTTCTTGTAGCTAACTCGAAGAACCCTATCGAACTGGGATTGGTAGGTGAAAATTTCAGTCTGAACCGATCCTAACCGTTGACGCAATGTGTTGGCTTCTTCGCCAAGTTTTTCCCGCTGAACCTCCATTTCTTGGATGTGAGATACATCGGTTTTTAGACGAAGATTTGCGATTTCAACTTGGATTTTTTTAAGATTGTTTTTGATTGAGTTCCGTTCGTTCCGGAACATCGCCATTCGACCCTTGTAGGAGGCTGCTTCACGTTCAAGCTTTCCACCATACTTGTCGATATGACGGACGTTGAATTGAGTACGTTTTACACCGCGTTTAACTCGGATTATTTCCCTGTCAAGAGTAGTGATAGAATCCGCCAAACGTACAATTTCGATTTTTGCGTTTTCTAATTCCTCTTCAATGCCTACTATGTCGGTACCTCTTTGTGCAAGGTGTGTTTGAAGTGCTCTAACGGCCTCATCAAGGCTTTTCAAGGCTCCTTCGCTTGGAATTATTGTGGAAAAATCGATTGGGGCTCTATAGTAGCCACTTTCAAAAGCACCAGGTTCATAGAGGTCACCATTAACTGTAACAGCGCGATAGCCTTCGTTTGAAAGTGCAAAAGCGATTTTGTCGTTTGAGACAACTATGGTATCTCCGAATACATAATTGACGGCAAATTCAAAGATGTTATCATACTTCATGAAGCTAGAAAGCGGTCCCGTGATGCCTTCACGTTTTGGAGGTGCTTTGTTTTTCAGGTTGATTGCACCTTGGAGAGGAATGATTTTGATTCTGCCAAGCTTCATGCGCCTTAGCGTTTCAGTGCAAGTAAAGGCAACGTCGATGTTTTCAACAACTAACGCGTCTAACCAGCCAGTTGCGGCGGCTTCAATTGCTTTCTTAAAGCTCCTGTCCATCTTAATCAACTCCCGAAGCCTGCCATGAATTCCAGAAATAGCTCCAACAGCACCCATTTCTTCAATGCTGCGAAGTGCTTTCTCCTCAGCAGCGATGGTTGCGGCAAGGTCTCGCTGGGTAGCAAACTCTATTACAGCATCTTTAGCGGAACTGGCGATTTTTTCTGCTTCAGAGATTTCTTTGTGAACTGTTTCTTTTTGGATTTCTTTGCGTTCAATTATGTGTTCAAGGTTTTTCAGCTGAGCCTTCTGGTCTTTTTGCACTTGTTCTAGATCAACTAGAGATTTTTCAATTTCCACTTGGCTTGCCAAGAATTTTTCTTTACGAACAGATAGGTTTTTTATGCGTCCCATGCAGAGTCGTAGAGCCGCTTTATCCTGTTTGTATTCAGAACGCAAATAAGCCAAGCGTTTTAGGTGTTCTTGGGTTTGGTTATCTAGTGCGCGGATTTGTTGGTTGTTGTCATCTAAGCCTTCCCAAAGTTGAGCTGTTTCCTTTGCCAGCGCCTCGTGGGAAGCTTGTTTTTCGGACAGTTGGGCGTTGAGCTTTTCAAGTTCGTAGCGGGCACTGCGGATTTTCAGCCGGTTTTCCCTGATTTCCTTTTGCAATGTGTCACGTTGGGTCTGGTTGTTTTCTTTGATGCGTTTAAAACTTTCAAGACTGGCTTGCCCAGAACTAATTTTAGTTGCTAGCTCGGTTAATTTAGATTTTAACTCGCCAATTTTAATTTGGACTTTAAGAACTTCTGAACCGCCTTGTTCTACGCTTTCACCGCTGAGTTTTCGCCATTCCCCTTCGATATCATGACGTTTGTTTCTGCGAAGGTCCCGTTGCTCTTTTAATTTGGCAACTTTTTCTTTGACTTTTTCGGTTTGAGTTGTGTTTTCGTTTATTTTGAGATTGAGTTGGGCAATTTCGCTTGAGATTTTTATCGACTGGAATTTTCGAGTTTCCATTTGGATAAAATTGTAGCGTAAGAGCTGGTTGCGTTCACGTTCTAGATCATCAAGGCGTTTTTGGACCTCGTCGATTCTGCCCATTGCGGTGCGGATGGATATGTCAGCCGCACGTAGTTTCTCTTCAGCCTCAGTTTTTTCTGAATCGTATTGTGCAATGCCAATCAGGTCTTCGATGATCTTGCGGCGTTCAACCGCGGTTAAATCAGTTAAGCGAGTAATCGTACCCTGCGGAATGATGTTATTGCTTATACTGCTGATTGCAGCCATGGACAAAGTTTCGGTTATGTGAGTGCGGGACATTCTGCGACCATTTAGGCGGTATACGCTCTGTCCGTTGCGAAAAACTTCCCTTGATATTGTAACAGTAGTAGTGTCCACAGGCATGGTGCCGTCAGTATTGTCAAATTGGACAACTACTTTTGCCATCTTTGCTTTATCCTGCCCTGCTTTCTCTGAACCGTGAAAAATCAGTTTAGCCGAGTTTTCGGCACGGAGCCTTTTTGTGCTAAGCTCCCCAAGTGAAAAGAGTAGGGCATCCATAATGTTGGTTTTGCCGCTTCCGTTTGGACCAGTTATGGCTGTGAATCCCTTGTCCAAGTTAACCTTCACTGTTTGTGGTCCAAAAGACTTAAAGCCTTTTAACTCGATTTTTTTAATGTAGGGCATTTAGTCTTTATCCTCTCGGAAGCAAATATCTATCTTTTAACATCTCTCAGCAACATATGTATAAAAGCTTATAGCGTTTCTTCTGCGTTTATACACTATTACTTAGATTTCAGAAATCTTATAGGTTCGAGAACCTTTTAGGTTTTTTGTAGAAAAACATTTTGACTCCGTTAAAACTTCTTTTGTAGTACTTGACCTATCCAGACATAAACCTACTTGCTTTATTTCTTTGGGCAATGTTGCATTGCTGCGTATCGTTTTGCATTCAGACGTTGTTGCTGGAGATCATGTTGCAGGTTATCGAAAAGAATCGCTCGATGCCGTCGTACAATCCGGCTACCGTTTAAGATATTTATCGAACAATAGGTAATTTTTGATTGAATTTAGAAAATTCATTTGGAGTAACTTTTTGTTTTCCCGTTTTTCTTACTTCAATTAACAGAGTTAATGCCTCATCATTAGTTATTCCAAAAGGAAGAAAATTGCTATGAAACCGTTCAAAATGAAGCCTCACCGCAGCTATGGCCTCTTCTTCACCATAAAAAGTGCCAAAAACATAACCACAAGGACATTTTCCGTATAGTTTCTTTTTCAATTAATTCCACTCAATTAGGATTTACAAATCTTATAATGTTAAATTAGAACATAAACTGTAGTGACTGTTGCACCACAGTTACAACTTAGCACCTTAGAGTTAAATTAACGTGATTCAAATGGCTTACTTATTTTCTTTTTCCCCTTAAAAAATACGGAAGAAATGATCCATATCGCTAAACTAAGGAAAGCCTTCTTTCTTCATAAAAATGGTTTGTAAACATACGTAACAGACATAAAGGTCGAAACGGTATTTTCCAAAGAAGCCAAATAACGCTTTAGAGCCTTGATTAGAAACTCTCAATTTACAACAAAACTAAAGCGGGTTTGATCTTGAGAACTTTTCTTTTCGCATGAAATTGTGAGACCAAGCGTTTTTGGGTAAATTAACAAAAATAGAGGAAATGAGCATATTGACTGCTGAAAAATTAGTTTTGGATAATGGTGCAAGACGAGTCGCTTATTTGAGCACTTACCCTCCAAGAGAATGCGGAATTGCAAACTTTACAAGAGACTTAACTGACGCTATATATGCACTAGGTGGGCGTAACCCTGCTATAATTGCAATAAACGAAAAGGGTGCGATTTATCACTACGACAAACGAGTTAAATTCACAGTTGACCGAGATGTTGCCGAAAACTACATCAAAGCAGCCAAATACGTTAACTCATCAAATATTCAGCTATTAGTTGTGCAACACGAATTCGGACTCTTCGGAGGTGACCACGGTGATTACCTTAAACTCTTTCTAGAAAACCTCAAGAAACCTGTCATCACCACACTTCACACAGTTCAACCTAATTTTGACCAAAAATCCATTGAAATTCTGCGGTACATAGTTGAAAGAAGCGAATCAATAGTGGTGATCGCCCACGCAGCAATTGACATGCTAAAAAATCAAGGGATACCTTCCAACAAATGCGTTGTTATTCCACACGGCTGCCCAAATATCGATTGCACAAACAGTGAATCAATCAAAGAATCATTAGGTCTTGAGGGGCGTCTGGTCGCTTCCACATTCGGGCTAATAAGTAGTGGAAAGGGCGTCGAATATGCTATTCAAGCTCTTCCAGAGATTATCAAAAAAGAACCTGGAATAATTTATCTCATAATTGGTGAAACTCACCCAGAAGTCAGGAAACAAGAGGGTGAAAGGTATCGAAATGAACTGATGAGACTTGTTAGTGAACTTGGATTGGAAGAACATGTTAGATTTACAAACCGCTTTGTTACCAAACGGGAATTAATTAAGTTTCTTCAAGTAACCGATGTTTACTTAACTCCATATACTTCCCCCAACCAAATTAGTAGTGGTACCCTTATCTATGCTCTCGGCGCCGGAAAAGCGATCGTATCCACCCCATATTACCACGCCCAAGAAGTTCTTGCTAATGATCGAGGAATACTATGCAAGTTCGAGGACTCTGCCTCAATAGCAGAAGCTGTAAACAAACTCTTGGATGAACGCGTCCGTATTATGATTCAGAAAAAAGCTTACAAATACAGTAGACGATTCCTCTGGAAAAACGTGGCGAGAAAATACATAAACCTAATTGAAGCAGTAACTAGGAATAGTGAGTGAACTAAGCATTGTCAACTTTCCCTTTAAAACTAGATTTTGTTAGAGCACTGACAGACGATTTGGGAATGCTTCAACATTCCAAATACGCCACTCCTAATAGAAAAGAAGGCTATACAACCGATGATAATGCACGAGCACTTATTGCTTGCACGGATTACCTTATGCGGTTTAATGATTTAAGTATCAAGAGATTGATTGACACTTACCTGAGTCTTTTATTCTATATGCAAAGATCTGACGGAAAAATGCACAATTACCTTAGCTATGATCGCAAACTATTAGATGAAATAGGTTCTGAGGATTGCATGGGCCGAACACTTTGGGCATGCGGCTACTGCTTAAACTCAAAATTGCCCGAAGAGACGAAACTTCTTTCTAAAGATATTTTTGACAGAGTATTCAAATGGAGTTCTAATTTTACATCACCAAGGGCAAAATCATACTCGATTATGGGTTTATTCCATTATCAGAAAGCCTACTCGGAGGATCAAAATCTCAAACTAAGCATTATAGCTCTCGCTGATCAATTGACTAGACAATTTGAATTGGAAGCCTCAAATGGTTGGGATTGGTTTGAATCCTGTCTAACATATTCCAATGCACGATTACCCCATTCACTTTTTTTAGCTTACGAAGCCACAAGAGACGATAAGTATCTTCAGATAGCCTCAAAATCCATAAATTTTTTAATCAATACTCAAACAATAGACAAAACTTTTGTACCTATAGGAAATCGGGGTTGGTTTAAAAAAGGATCTAAACGAGCAATATACGATCAACAACCCATAGAAGCATCCTGTACCACAGATGCGGCAATCGCTGCTTATCGAAACACAAAAGACGAACGTTACCTCAAGGCAGCCTACTTAGCCTTTGATTGGTTCTTAGGAAGCAACCTAAAAGGTCTATCGTTGTACGATCCAGAAAACGGGAGTTGCTGCGACGGTATAACGCCGCACGGATTGAATCTGAACAAAGGTGCTGAAGCCACTTTAGCTTACCTACAAGCTCGCCTAACACTCGAAGAACTAAAACATAATAGTTAACTAAAGACACATCAGAGCCAATTCAAACATTATCTCAATTCTCCGAGCCGAAAATATTCTAATTGGGTTTATTAATTCGTAAACCTAAAATAAAGTTGGAGGCTCGCAGTTATGATGACTCGCGATTTAATGTTAAAAGATGTGGTTACTGCGTATGGGAACATCTCCGTAAGAGAGGCAATTGAGCTCCTTTTCAAAAGACATATTGGCTCTATAGTCATTATCGACGATACAGGAAATTGTATAGGCATATTTACCGAACGTGATGCCATAAGAGTAGTAGCGCAAAATGTATCATTAGACGCAGTATTAGAAAAAGCGATGACGAAAAACCCTTTTACTGTCAACGAAGATTCCACTTTTGAAGAAGCAAAAAGTATTATCAAACTTCACAAGATTCGGCATCTTCCTGTGACGTCCACGGAAGGAAAACTCGTTGGATTGATATCCGTCAGAAATATATTAGATGAGCTAAACGAGCTGTAGCTAAAAAATATTGACTCTGGAGAGAAGGATAAATGAAAAGGTACTCTCATAATCCAATACTTGAGCCTATAGGTGCCCATTCTTGGGAATCAAGCTTGGTTTTCAACGCAGCAGTTTTTGCCACCGACAACCGTATTCACATTCTCTACAGAGCAATGGGAACCGACAACGTATCACGCATAGGTTTAGCTTCCTCTTCTGATGGATATTCGATAGATGAGCGTTTACCACTCCCTGTTTTTAGCCCATCGAATGACACAGAAAGCCAAGGTTGTGAAGATCCTAGACTAAGCCTATTTGGCGATACACTAATTATGGCATATACGGCATTTGGAAACCATTTCAATCATCAAGTTTACCAGATTGCCCTGACATCCATAAAAACAGACGATTTTTTGGCTAGAAGATGGCAATGGGGCGAAAGAATTTTGACTTTTCCAGGGATCCATAACAAAGATGCTGTTCTATTTCCACAGAAATTTAACGGTGACTATGTAATGTTTCACAGATTCGAACCTGATCTTTGTATTGCACGTTCGAACGACCTGCGCCGTTGGTATGGTTTAAAATACGTTATAGGTCCAAGGGAAAGAGGTTGGGATTCCTGGAAAGTAGGTGCTGCAGGACCCCCTATGTTGATAAATGAAGGCTGGCTTCTGATCTATCATGGCGTAAGCGTAGAAAGAGTCTACTCATTAGGTGTTGCTTTACTGGATAAGAATGACCCTGAGCAAGTTCTTTATCGCTCCGAAGAACCAATTCTGACACCTACAGAAGATTATGAACGCTATGGCAAAGTCCCAAACGTAGTTTTCAGTTGCGGGCAAGTCATGATGGATAACCAACTTCTAATCTATTATGGTGCTGCGGATAGCTCTTTGTGCGTTGCCAATGTTGAGCTTGCTGAACTTTTACCCAAAAAATAGGTAGGTTGTCACGATTATCAGTAAATTTGCTGATTCTTCTAATACTTCCATAATTTAGTCGAGACACATAAGAAATCGTGGAAAACGGAAAAGCATTTTTTTAACTTCCCCATCAAGAACTACAATATTAGATAAATGGCTCTCAATGGGTTTGCAGAGCATTATTCGAAATAATAAAATTTCCAATTTCCAGTCTCAAAATTAATTGGTTCTGCTCGACAAAATTAGCCAGCATCTTATAGGAGCCGGCATCAATCGAATTTTTTTCAATATATAATACAAGACCGTCGTCGGCTGTATCTAGCATTTTGGTATCTATGCCACAGTTTGCTTGAATTTCTCTTTTGTATTTCATTGCCTCAGACACATTCAATTTTAACTTCTCCTCGTTATGTATGGTTTCAAAAGTAAAGAAGACATGTTTAGCAAATAGAGAGGGACTGATGTTTATGTATTACTACAGAAACAGGGTTCAAAATGCATTAAAAATCTCTATATGTCTAGAGCTGCCTGTTAAACTAAACTATATTACAATAGATTAGAAAATATGGCCAAGGGGATTATGCCACTTTAACTCCATCAGATAAAATAGCATTAGCAGGAGTTAAAACTAGAGCTTGCCGATATTGGTTCACATAAAGGTTAAATCATTCAGTCTGTGTAATATTGTGTTTTTCTGAGGTTAATTACGTGACAAATAACAAACCTATTCCATTATCTTCTGACGTCAACTGGGTGGGAGTCAACGACGCAGAAACTTCTCTTTTCGAAGAACTATGGAGCATCCCTGAAGGTGTTTCTTTTAACTCTTACCTAATCAAAGGCTCAAAAAAAACTGCGTTAATTGATTCGGTCAATCAAAAATTCGCGCCTGAACATTTTGACAAAATTAGCAAACTGACTGACCTCGTAAACATAGACTATCTGGTCATTAACCACATGGAACCTGATCATACAGGGGCCGTACCTGAATTCCTTAAGAAAGCACCCAACGCAAAAGTCGTCTATACACCCATCGCCCAAACCATCTTTAAAAAGTTCTACGGCTTTGACCCATCTGCGATCATCGTAAAGGGCGAAACAGACGAAATTTCCTTAGGAAACAAAAATTTGAAGTTCATTCAAACACCCTGGCTTCATTGGCCAGAAACCATGAGTACCTACCTCGTGGAAAACAAGATTCTGTTCTGTTGCGACGCTTTTGGTGCCTTTAAAAAATTACCCAGTGATGCTATATTAGAATCCGATATAGATATGGTCAAGCAGAATCTTAACGGGAGCTCTCAAAAGTACTTTGCCTCAGTCTTCAATGGGCAACGCGAATGGGTTCTAAAAGCCATTGAAAAATTTGACAAAATGAACCTTGAAATTAAAGTCTTGGCGCCAAGTCATGGTCCAGTTTACACTGATAACGTCAAGAAAACCATAAGCAAATGGAGTTCTTGGAGCAAAGGTAATTACACGAAAACTGTTGTCGTGGCCTACGATACTATGTATGGAATGACTGCAAAGTGCCTGGATGCAATTGGTAAGGGAGTTGGAGAAGTTGGAGGTAGAGTTCTAAGCTTTAATCTTTCTAAAGACACCGCTGTCGATGCATTAACTGCCTTGGTGGAGGCTCCAGCATTAATAATTGGTTCACCAACCTATGAACATGAGATATTTCCAAAGGTAGTTGATTTCTTGAATTTGCTTAAGACCAAAAAATTTTCAAACAGATGCGCCAGCAGATTCGGAAGCTTTGGATGGAGTGGAGAAGCCATGCGAAAACTCTCAGATGAGCTAACTACGTTGGGTTTCGAACTAGTAGGGGAACCGCTTTCATTTTTTGGTAGTCCTACAGAAGAAGACCTTGAAAAAGCAAGACAACTTGGCAAAGCAGTAGCGGAAAAGGCTTTTTCCAAATATAACATTATTTAACTTTAGCTTTTAAGATTGTGCCAACTTATTTCCGAAGCATTAAAATCATGAGTAAAAAAAATTGCGAAATTGAACGCGCACTTTTCTATTTTTTTATTCTCTTTTTTTTGCTTTTTGTGCATTTTGAAGGTTTGTTTTTCCTTTTTTTCCTTTTGGGTTTTATGTTTGAAAGTGTTTCTGATAGACGCTTTAGTTGTTCAATATTTAATTTTGCCTCGTAAGCGCGCGGTCTTATTTTGATGTTTTTTAGGAGGTCATAAAATTGGTCTCTTTCCAAGACAAAATTCTTCAAAACTTGACTAGCAAGGTGGAGATCACCTTCATCGGTTTCTAATCGGATTTTATCATATATTCGGGCTAATTGAATCAGTATTTTGCCACGTTGCTTGTTCAAATCAGCTATGTAAATTAAGTCGCCGAGTTTAAGGTCTCTAAAAGCGTTGTAGCCAACGTCTCCTACTATTAGTAGTTCTTTTCCCAAATTCGTTTCCTTTCTTATTTTATGAACTGTCTTTTCTGGAAAACGATTGAGGACTCCGATGTACCATTTATTAGAACATTCATCTGACCAATCCAGAATATTGGTGTGTTCCTTAATTTTTTTCAAGCGGCAATTTGCCTTTTTTTGATTTAAGCTCCATATCTTCTTGTGATTCTTTAAATCGCCTATTGATTTTGCGTTTTGCCATAAATTTTGAGTGAAAAAAGTCTTTATTTTATCCATTTCTGTATTTTCTATTAGTACTCCAACATTAATGCCGCTTGAGAAGGCAGTTTCTATTAGCTTTGCTGAGGTTACTACTGCAGCATTATCAAATATGAAAATATTTGACTCAACCCTGTCACAGGCTTTGACACTATCTCTAAAGTGTTCTCGCAAATACTGAAGTTCATATGGATTAATTTCGCTATGCTTTAGTGTTGTATCTTTTAGGGGGAAGACAAACCGAATGTCTACTGGAGGGCACTTTAAAATTTCTTGTGAAAGAATCTTGTGCGCATCTGTCCCAAGCTGTAAAGAACTTACCCATAGAGTTTCTTTGGACTGGGAAGATAGGCGTTGAATTATTTCATACAGTTCAGAATAAGAGAGAAATTTAGCCATACACTTACAAGTGCTTTTTCACATAAAAATTTTTCACATAAACAAGAAGGCTAAGAGTGTCTAAACTGTGGTTTGTTCCATTTAGATCTATTTGCTTGCACATGTTTCTGTGAATTAATTTTTGAGATTTCTTGCAAATTTAGTTAATCCCAGAGTTTAAAAAGAAAACGCTGGTGAAATCTCTGCTGTAAGCCTATCTTTAGAATTTAATTATTTTTTGGGAACTTAAAGTAAGCTTGAATTGGTAGACTATCATTTTGTTTAGTATATATTTGCAGTTTTGTGTTTATGGGCAATTACGGTAATTTTTAATTGGCGACATCGGAATGGTGAAAGTCTCTAACACGCCCTCAACTAAGCGAATCTTGTCACTAACAAAATGCAGCGCATTGGCGTTAGTGTCGGCTTGGAATAAAACGGCAAAATCCCATTCGCCAAGCATTTGATATGCTTCTTCTAGTTTTACTCCATCGATGGGCTGTTGGCTGAATTCCATTAAGGGTTCATAAATCTTAGCAGCCATATTGGGGCTAATCTTAATCAACGTAAGGTATTTTTGACCAAAATTGCTCAAGGATCGCACCTAAAAGCAAACTGTTAATGCACCCTAAAAAACATAATGCTCCAAAGCTAGAGGAGCGTTGTTTTAAGCTTTTTTGGGTTTGAATATTCTTTTTCTATAAATAGTCAACAGAACCAAAATTGCTATTCCTGCGACCCCAATCAAATAGTAAATAGTATTCACGCTGTTACTGTTGTTACTGCTGTTAACCACAACAAAAGGGCGCATCATCTCATTGTCTTCATGGTCTAGGATGTGGCAATGCCAAACGTAGCCTGGTCCACTTGTGGGGTCAAATTGGTAGTTTGAGCCATCTTCGGGAGCAAAACGGATTCTAATGGTTGTAACCGAACCTGCATCAGCTTGAATTGTATCCTTCCAACATTGCTCATTTAACTTAGGCTCAGTAGGGGACCCTAAAAGATAGGAATCTAACGAAGAAACATTTACAGTTGTGTGATTAAGTGGCGGTTCTCCATTAAGATTAATCCAACTTTCCAGGTAATTCGCAGAATTAAGAAGTTGACGTTGCACTAGTTGAAACTGAACAAGATGTAAATGAATCGGATGTGAACCCATTGTTGGATTAACAATAACCCATTCTTCTGTTGTGCCCAATTCAGGTTTTTCAGAGGTAGGAGCACCCCAAAGTTGTCCGTCGAGTAGCAATGCTACAGTTTTTGGAAAAACGCCTTGTTCAATCAGGGTGAAGGTTCTGGTTTTTGTTGGAGCGGGTAAGGATGGAAAATCACCGTTGAGTGTTGGGTTTAGGTTAGTGGGTAATGTTTTTGGTGTCTCACCCTTTTGTGAGGTGACGGTAAATTGGGCAATTTGGCCGACGGTTTTTTTCTCATCAGAGTTTAAAAATATACCCTGATTTTGAAGCGTTACTTTTTCTCCTGGTTGCAGCTTAGAAAAGTCAACTAGTAAATCTACTCTTTCTCCAGGTGCAATTGTTAGGGAAGTAAGTTGGGCAGGAGTCTTAAGGTAACCTCCATCGCTGCCTATTTGAGTGAAGGCCATGCTGTTGGAGAAATGTAATGTGTAGTAGCGGGAGTTTGAGCCATCCAAAATTCTGAGGCGATATTGACCTTGCTTCACATCCATGTTTGGCCATACTTTGCCGTTAACCATAATGGTATTCCCCAGAAAAGTTGGGTTCCAATAAGGGTGAACACTGGGATCGGTGCCTTCAGATGGAAAGTAAAGAGATCCATCGGTAAGAAAAGTTCTGTCTTGAATGACAAGCGGAACTTCATATTCGCCGCTAGGTAACAATGTTGCGATGGGATCCTCTATACCGTTAAGGAGGTAAAAGCCTGCAAGACCTGACATGACAGTTAATCGAGTTATCCCCAATGAATGGTCATGGTACCAAAGTGTTGTGGGTGGTTGTTGATTCGGGTAAATCATAATCGCTGAATTCACATCTGTTGGCACCGCAGTGTTATAATCAGGACCATGCAACCCGTTTGCTGTCCACCACGCAAGAGGATTTCCATCTGACGCTGAAGGAGTTTCTCCTCCATGTAAGTGAATCGAGATCGGAATAGGGCTTTGAGCATCAGTATATCCAAACGGGAATTCTGAGGCAGTTGCTGGGTTTGGCATCTCCATGTTATTTGGGTTTGCCCAATGGATAGTTGGGTCAACTTTAAACAGGTTAACTAAAGGATTGCCAGATATGTCAACTAAATCATTTGTCCATTTAACTTGAATAGGTATTCCTTGGTTTGCTTCGAAAGTTCCTCCTGGAGTGCTTTGAACTGAACCTAAGCTTATCCCCGAAATTGAATCGCTTGCTTCGCCTTCAAATCCCCAAACTGTAGTTAACCCAAAGTCTGTTGATTTCCCATCGGAGTCTAGCGTAGGAAGTATTTGCTGTTTAAATTCAGTTACGTTAATTGCGTATTCTTGGCGAATTAATGTTCCTGTAGCATCAGTGATGTTTATAGGCGTGTATACAGGAGGAATTTCCAACTTATTTGTCCACTGAGGAATCGACATTGGATCTAAAATGTTGGGCGTTTGAGCATTGACGTTTTGAACAATAAAGCTTGGAATAAACCCTGACAAGAAGATCAATATCAATACCATTGAAGCTATCTTTTTCATTTTTAGCCTCTTAAAAGTCGTATCTACCACTATCCTAGCTCCACGGAATATTTAAGAATAATGCGACACCAATTATTTTTTCGTGAGTAGTAAGTTTTTTTGAGAATTATTTAAAAATTTTTATTTTTTCAATAATACTGTTTTGCTTGTTAGAAATAGAAATTTCATGTTTTCTACGAAAAATAAAACGAGTTGAAGGCAGAAAATTAATATTTCGCCCTTACTCAAGACATGCGAGTGTAAGGTGAAATAGAGTTGAGTTTTGGAGGGCTGAAAGAATTAAGCGCGATTCAGCAAGCATTAGTTTTTGGTTTGTTGCTGGTGTCGATTTTAACGATCTATTATGTTGACATTAGTTGGACCTTCAAGTTAGGAATAGGCGTTTTGACGTTTGCACTTATTTTCTTAGTTATATCTGCAACTGCACTACTTAGGCAACAAAAAGAAATGAGAAAAGCCCAATCTTAAACAATTCCTTTTATCTGTCACTTTCAATGTCCTCCCCATTATTGCTCAATGTTGTTATGATGCAGCTTAAATCAGCAAAAACGAGAGAAAACTCTTCGTGAAGAAAAAAGACAAACGCAATGCGGCAGAATATTGTTAAACCATCCGTTGTTTAAACGACCAAAACTAAAACGTGTTTTTCATTGAACATACCTTGTGTGATGAGCTTTTTTCAAGGTTTGCTCAATGCGATTTTGCTGTCCTTTTTGCGTCCCCTCCATGCTTTTTCACAATGAAACAATCTGTCGACACAAGTTTGATGAATGCAAAAGAATTATTCAAAATTCAGCTGAATCCGCTGGCTGTCTAATCCAGACTTTAACATTACTTTGGAGTCGGATTCTTCCTTCTGTCTGCATGAGCTTTATTTGCGTGTGAACAAACCTATCATCTTCACAATTAAATTCTTTCTTTACAACATCTTCAAGCTTAGGTAGCGAGATGTGTTCGACCGCGCCAACAATATCCCAGAAATGAACCTGAATCTTTTGCCTCTTCTTCTGATATTCAATTTCACAGGGTTTAACCAAAACGGTTTTACCTCGCGCAGTAAGGCCATTCATTCTTTTCCTTATGATGCCTAACACATTCTTCACAATTACCGTGTCGTGGGCAATCTCTCTTGGGACAAGGACAATTAGGCGCTGTAACTGACATAACCAATAATTACTTGCGCTAAGAATATATTCATTAAGTATTTGTACGAAATTTACTTCCGTGTTCAATAACATTTTTTAGTGAGGGGAAAACTACCGAAATTGCCTCGCTCATTTATGGCTGAGGATCACTGCTTTGGTGCGCATATTGGGTTCTCTAAAAAATTAGTCGTGTTTAAGTAAGATTCACTTCCCAATTTGGTGGTTTGCTTTTCTATCAGGTGAATTAGTTTATCTGCTAAATGTACGAGCTTTATAAAGTCTAAAGAAAAAGTGATAGCAGCCTAAACGCTAAGCCCCCGATTAGAAGGGCGGCGCCTATGTTGGCTGCTGTAATCACTGTTGTGGCTTTCCAACCGAATTCTTTTGCGAGAATAGCCATTGTCGACAAGCACGGTATATACAGCATCGCTACAAGCGCCATAACAATAAGCTGGATCGGTGTAAAAAAGAGACCCAGATTGGTGGAGCCAAAAATTGCTACCGCACCCAAAATAATTAGTTCTTTTCGTACCACGCCAAGAACTAGTAGGATTCCAGCAGCAGCTGGCAGTCCAAGCCACAAAACAGTCAAAGGTGACAGTGCATTGCTAATCGGCGTTATCACATTGTAGACATAGAGCGCTTGAACCAGAGCACTGCCAACGATGTATATGGGAAAGACAATGTAGATTATTGATTTGGTTCGTGTCCAAGTTTGTTTTGCTACAATCCTTATGGAAGGTCTTTTGAAAGAACTCATTTCCATGATTAAGCCTGTAGATTTGCCGGGAACAACCTTCATGGCGACTCTTCCTAAAGCGAAGATAATAGCAATATCAACAACGTAGAGAAGTAGTGCCCATTGTATACCGACAAATAATCCAACCATGCCGAAAAGCACAATTGTTCTTGCTGAGCAAGGCGCGAATGTTATGGCAAAAGCTGCTAAAAGTCGTTCTCGTCTGGTTTCCATAATTTTACATGCGTGAATTGCTGGTACACTGCACCCGTAGCCAAGAATTATTGGAATTAGTGCTTTTCCGTGTAAACCCATTTTGTGCATTGCGCTATCCATCATAAACGCCACTCGCGTTAGAACACCCGAATCTTCAACTACCGCCAAAAGAAAATAAAACGGGATAACGAATGGAATGATCAAGGTCAAACCTGCATTGAATCCACCCCAAACCCCATTCAGAATTATCGACAAAATTGGTTGGGATGCCGACAAAGCAGGGTCAACAGGTTTAATTACACTCAACGCCCCTGAAATTAAGTTTGATAAACCATTGCCCACAAAAAACGTCCAAAGCAACAAACCAGCAATGACTCCCACTGCAGTGAAATATCCCAAAATATGATGAGTAGTTAACCACTCAAGCTTGTCGGAAAAAGTGCTTTTCACTTCGCTTTGTTGAAGAGCAGACGCTGCGATAGAATTGGCAATGGCATAACGTTCAGACGCAATGACTGAAAAGCATGCCTCTTGACAAAGAGTCGACATTTCCTTAGATATTCGTAACGCAGACTTTATAATCACCTTCGATTGGGCGGAGACCATCTTAATAATTTCTGTATCGCCTTCAAGTAACTTTATAGCAAGCCACCGAGGCGGATAATTAAGTTGGATCTCTTCTCTTTCAACAATATCCTCGAGCTTTTTAATGCTCTCTTCAACGTTTTTTCTGTACTTTAGAGGTTGCGTTTTGGGATGGGAAAGAGCAACATTCACCGCTTCGCCCATGAGTTCATAGATTCCCTCACCACGGGTAGCAACAGTAAACACGACTGGAACGCCCAAAGCTTCCTGCAACTTTTCTTTGTCGATAATTATGCCTTTTTTCTTAGCTTCATCCACTTGGTTTAAGCAAACAACTAATGGGGCGCCCATTTCAATGAGTTGGATTGTAAAGAAAAGGTTACGCTCAAGAATCGAAGCATCAAGTACATTAATTACAACATCAGGCTTCTCAAGAGCTATATAATCGCGTGAAACAAGTTCTTCCATCGAAAAAGTTGAAAAAGAATAAATCCCAGGCAGATCAATTACCCTAATATCATAACCTTCATAGTGCAAGGTACCTTCTGCACGGTCAACAGTTTTTCCCGGCCAGTTTCCGATAATCTGATTTGAACCAGTTAACTGATTGAAAAGCACGCTTTTTCCGACATTAGCGTTTCCAGCTAGCGCTACAGTAAATGAATTTCTGTCTGTTTTCTTATCGGTCAGAATGATTAATCACCTAGACTTTTCTTAACCTTGAGGATCAACGAAAACTTTTGAGGCTATACCTCTGCCTAATGCTAATTTAGAGCCTCGAACTAAAACTTGAATGGGGCCCTCGAAGGGTGCTGCTTTAATCAAGGTTATTTTTGTACTAGGGGTTAGCCCCATATCTAAGAGTCGCTGAAGAACATTATGACCGCCTCTGATGAAGGAGATTCTGCCAGTTTGTCCTTCTTTGAGTTCGCTTAAAGCAATGAGGTTTTCTCTTCTTTTACCTACTTCTTCTAGACCTTGATTGTGGAGTTGGATGCATTCTTCGCAGCTAGAAAAGGGTAAGTTACATGCTGGAATTGTCTCGCCATCGTCAGAACATGTATCGGGATGTTTTAAGAAACGGCATAACGATTCTTCTGCCTCGTCGGAGAGGGTATGCTCCATTTGGCAGGCTTGGGTATGGACTTTATCTTTTCCTATGTGCAAGACGTCTGATAGGAAGGTTTCAAGTAAGCGGTGTTTTCGGGCTACTTTTTTTGCTTCTTCAAGACCTTTTTCGGTGAGGGTGCTGCCGTGGTAAGGTGAGTAGTCTATGTAGCCTTCGTGAGCGAGTTTCTTGAGCATTTCAGTGACGCTAGCTGGAGCTACGCCTAGTTTTTCAGAGATTTCTGTTGTGTTAACGAGTTCTTCGTTTTTTGACAAACTGTAGACAGTTTTTAAGTAGTCTTGGGTTGATTTTTGTGCCATCTTTACTCACCTTTTTTAGGCATACCTAAATTTGTGGTTTAAACCTAATAAATGTTTAGGCAAGCCTAAAAAATTCTAACCAACAAAAAAAATTATAAATTACCCCAATCCTTCAACATCTCCTATCCCAGTAATGGCTAAATACTGCAAAGCCTACTTCCGTTGATGATTCAGCATAGGTGAAACAGGAAAATGGAAGACCTGCCCGAATTAGTTGTGGACTTAATTGAAGCAAGCCGCAAACACGAACAGTACCGAGATAAACAATGCATAAACATGATAGCTAGCGAAGGACTCAAATCACCTGCAGTTAGTCAAATGCTAGATCTCTCACATGACCTCGCATCACGATACGCAGAAGGCGAAAACGACGCCCAAGGGCACGTAAAAAAACGTTACTATCAAGGGCAAAAATACATGTCTCAAATTGAAGATTGTGCAACGGACATTATGAAAAGCCTCTTCAAAGCAACTTGGGCAGATGTACGTTTAGTTTCAGGAACCCATGCAAACCTTGCAACCTTCAAAGGTTTATCGCTAGCTTCAAAAAACAATAAGATGGTAGTAACCCCCCTAAGCTGTGGTGCCCATATAAGTCACGACTATACAGGTTTAGCCGGTAACATTCTGGGTTTAGATAATATTAATCATGTTTACAATGTTGATGAATTCAATATCGACGCCGAAAAATCTGCGTATGTCATCCGTGCTGCAAAACCAGGTATAGTCACATTTGGTGGGAGCTTGTTTCTGTTCCCCCATCCAATCGAAGAATTAAAAGAAGTTTGCCATGAAGTTGGTGCCTACATAGCCTTTGATGCTTCACATGTTTTAGGCTTAATCGCAGGTGGACAATTCCAAGACCCTCTCCATGAAGGAGCTGATTTTATCACCTCTTCAACCCACAAAACTTTCCCTGGACCCCAAGGCGGAGTTATACTAGGCAGCCCAACTACCCCTGCACTGGAGAAAGCAGTGAAGAAAATTCAATTCGCAGTTTTTCCCCTTAGTGCTTCAAGCACTCATTTAGGTAGACTGCCTGCTTTGGGAATAGCAGCCTTAGAAATGAAGTTTTTTGGACAACAGCTTGCAAGTCAAATTGTGAAGAATGCTCAAACGGCGGCACAATATCTCTATGAAAACGGCGTCAAAGTTTTAGCTGAACAAAAAGGCTTTACTCGTAGTCACCAAATAGCCCTTGATGTCCGAAGCTTTGGCGGTGGCAACAAAATCGCCCAAGACCTCGAAGACGCAAATATAATTCTCAATAAGAATCTCTTGCCTTACGATGACCAAAGCAGCAAAGAGAATCCCTCGGGTCTACGTGTTGGTTTTCAGGATATAACTCGTCGAGGTTTCTGTGAAGGCGACGTTAAACATCTCTGTGACCTTATGATTGATGTAATCAAAGGCAAACGCACACCTACTCAGGTCAAAATGGATGTATTAGGGCTAAAGAAAGAGTTTTGTGGCGTAAAATATGGCTTCCAAACTGTTGAAGAAGCTTTGCATTGCATAAAAAGGGCTTAACGCATTTTTCTTCTTTTTACCCCTAAACATTAATTAAGATACCTTTTGATTTTAGCAATGAAAACTTATGACCTTTGATCTCCTTTCAATGCTCTTCTTAATAACTGCCATAGGCTTTGTGGTTCTGTTCATCTTGCTTCCAAGGTACGGTCCACACTATATCTCAAAACTAACTTGTCCAAACTGCAGAAAAAGCTTCAATTTCCATTGGGTTCCAGGTGCAACCTTGACTTCACTTATTAACCGAAGCACAAGGCAACTGAAATGCCCATACTGCCACATAAAATCCACATATGACATAGCCTCAACCAGAATTAGTAGACAAAAAGCCGAAACGAAAAAGAAAGCTTAACGCATAAGTCTACGGCTTTTTTCAGAGAGCTTTATTATTCAGTTGTACAATCAACTTTTCCGTGGAGAATCTCTGATGAAAGTATTGTTAAACGATGGTTTAGAGAAAGACGGTTTAGCGCTCTTTAAAGAAGTTGGCATCGAAACAGACATAAGAAAATGCGATTCAGCCACTTTGATCTCGGAGATCGGCAAATATGACGCCTTGATTGTACGAAGCGCCACTAAAGTCACCCGTGAAGTACTCAAAGCTGGTGCCAGAGGTAAACTCAAAATAGTTGGCAGGGCAGGCGTTGGGTTTGACAATATTGACATTGTTGCTGCCTCGGAATTTGGAATAGTTGTAAAAATTGCGCCTTATGGAAGTACCAATGCTGTTGCAGAATTAACAATTGATTTAATGCTTAGCATCTCAAGAAAGACACCCCAGGCTCATAGTTCCCTAAAAAATGGAGTTTGGGAAAAAAACAGCCTCAAAGGAAACGAAATCGCATACAAGACTCTGGGGCTTTTAGGTTGCGGAAGAATCGGACAAAAAGTTGCTCAAATCGCAAAACGCGGCTTTGAAATGGAAGTCATCGGTTATGATATTAGACCGTGCTTTGAATCAGGCATTAAGTTTCTGACAAAGGACGAAGTTCTCAAGAAAGCTGATTACATAAGTATTCACACTGGAGGTAAGGAAGTAGTCGTTGGGGAAAGAGAATTTGCCTTGATGAAACCAACCGCTTACATAATTAACACTTCAAGAGGTAGTAACATTGACCAGCAAGCTCTATACAGAGCGCTGAAAGAAGGGAAAATCGCAGGAGCCGCAATTGATGTTTACGCTGAAGAGCCCAAAGTCGAGGGCGCAGAATTCAAAGACAAACTGATTGAGTTAGATAATGTTGTGTTAAGTAGCCACCTTGGTGCATCTACAATTGAAGCTCAACGTGAAACATCAACTGAGATTGCCCGCGTAATTTCTGGTTACCTCTTAGGCGGCGATTTCATTAATGCCATAAATGCAGGGGAAAGTATTGAAGTTGAAGAAAAAACCGTTCATACTCTGTTTATCCACCACCGAGATGTACCAGGTGTATTTGCAAACATCGACAAGGTTTTAGCAGATAATGACATTAATATCCGAGCAAACTATTCAAGACAAATTGGCAAAAGTGGCTATGCAATATCTGTTTATGTCCTTCACCAGAAGGTTGCAGATAAGGTTCTGCATGCTATCAAAAAAATCGATAACGTCTGTGCTGTGAAAATCTAAGTCCAAAGTCTGATTCAAACAGGAATATTAACCTCTCATTCTTCTTTTTAATTACCATGCGATTAGGTGTTCTATTCTCAGGCGGTAAGGATTCTACACTTGCCCTTCACATAGCAGAAGAAAAGGAGGAAGTAGCTTGCCTAATCACTCTTGTTTCAAAGAACCCGGAAAGTTACATGTTTCATACTCCAAACATTAACGTAACAGCGCTTCAAGCCAGAGCTCTGGGTCTGAGGTTAGTTTCAGTTGATACTCAAGGGAAAAAAGAAGAGGAACTTGCCGACTTGAAGCACGCTATTGTAGATGCAAAAAACAAATTCAAAATAGACGGCGTAGTTACAGGAGCAGTAGAATCCGTTTACCAAGCTTCCCGTGTTCAACGCATTTGCAACAATCTGGATTTATGGTGCTTTAACCCCTTATGGAAATGTGACCAAAAAATGCTTCTAGAAATGCTTATTGAAAAAAACTTCAATGTCATAATTTCTGGGGTCTTCGCTTATCCACTCGATGAGACATGGCTTGGAAAACAAATAAATGAGCAATTCATAAAGAGGATAGTTATTCTTCAGGAACAGTATGGAATTAGCCCTTCGGGAGAAGGCGGAGAAATCGAGACCACAGTTTTGGATGCACCTCTTTTCACGCAGAAAATAGCTGTTACAGATTCTATGATTGATTGGCAAGGAAGCAGCGGCACCTTTCAGATTAAGCGCGCCAAGTTGGTGCCCAAATGATTTTGATTGTTGACCTGAATTGGAAACAGAATTCTTTGTCTTTTTCTGAATTTGTTTCGCCAATAATTTCTACAGTTAAAGCCTTCGAGGATTGTGAGGTCAAACACTACTTAGATATCAAGCCTACACACCTAAGCAGTTATAGCAAGATTATTCTTTCTGGGACAGCTCTAAAAGATAATGCTACCTTAAAGAATGTAGAAGAATTCATCTGGGTGACAAAATTCCACAACCCCATTTTGGGTATTTGCGCGGGCATGCAAACCATCAACCTTGCCTTCAACGAACCGTTGGAACCTTGCCTGCAGGTAGGAATGGCAGAAATCAAAACACTTAGAGAAAACTCCCTATTTCACGGAAATTTTAACGCTTACACTCTTCATAATTACTCAGTTGCGCATTCGCAAACTTTCGAAACGCTTGCAATGTCAGCCAAATGCATCCAAGCAATAAAACATAAACAAAAAAACATCTATGGCGTTCTTTTCCATCCTGAAGTTAGAAACCCCGAAATTTTAAAACGCTTTCTGCAACTAGAAAAATAACGTTACTTCCATGTCATGTAAATAAAAATGCTAACAATGCCAGGTACTCAGGCTTGGATTTTACTGAATGTATCCATCTGTAGGTTTAGTCAAAAGTTAAATGTAAGTTTTTGTTGTAGTTTATTTAGCGGAGGATACATTTTGATTAATAAGTTACCAGTCGAGAAGTTGAGGAATGTCTGTGACCCCAGTTTTATGCATTGTGAATCAACAAAAGACCTGATTCCGATTAGCGAAATAATCGGTCAAGAAAGAGCAGTTAGGGCCCTGAAATTCGGACTCGGTATCAAGGATCACGGTTTTAACGTTTATGTTGCGGGTTACCCTGGAACAGGCAGAAAAACCGCCGTGAAAAGCTTTGTGGAAGCTCAAGCCAAGACACAGCCAGTTCCGCCAGATTGGTGTTACGTTAACAATTTTAATAACCAGTATGAACCAAAAGCCCTCAAGTTGCCGCCGGGAAAAGGCAAAGTTTTCGAAGATGATATGAAAAATTTTATAGAGAACGTGCGTAATGCGCTTCCGAAAGCTTTTGAGAGTGATGATTATGCTGCAAAAAGAGAAGCAACAATCCGAGGATTGGAAAACCAACGTAAACAACTAATTGATGAATTAAACACGAAGGCGCGAAGTGAAGGTTTTGTAATTCAAACAACACCCATAGGGTTGATGCTTATTCCGATTTTAGACGGTAAGCCCCTCAGTGAAGAAGAGATTTTGGCTTTGCCTCAGAATTCCAAGGATAAATTAGTTGAGAAACGGGAAAAGTTGGAAGTGGAATTCAGAAGCGCAATGCGACAACTAATCGACATGGAACGAAAAATCCATGACTCACTCAAACAACTCAACAAAGAAGTCGCACTATATGTTATTGGGAGCCAAGTAGAGAGCTTAATCGAAAAGTACAGAGCAACCTCTGAAGTTACTAGCTACCTTGAAGAGGTTGAAAATGACATCTTGGATAACCTGCCACAGTTTGTCCAGCGAGGTGGACCAGAACAAAAACTGCCTTTTTCGGTGCCGTGGATGAGAGAAGATCCGTACAAGAAATATCGAGTAAACGTAGTCATCGACAACTCTGCTACTAAAGGCGCACCAGTAGTCATGGAAACCAATCCCACTTACCATAACCTTTTAGGCAGAACAGAAAAAGAAGCCCAATTTGGGGCACTAACTACAGATTTTAGCATGATACGCCCAGGCGCAATCCACCGAGCCAATGGTGGATATATAATAATACCCGTAGAAGAATTGCTGCGCAACATGTTATCTTACGATGGTTTGAAACGAGATCTGAAAGACTCAAAGATACTAATTGAGGAACCAGAGGAACGCTATGGCTTTCTGAGCATTAAAACCCTCAAACCCCAACCTATATCGTTAACTACCAAGGTAATCCTCATCGGTTCCCCCGAATTGTACCAGTTGCTTTTCACAATGGATGCGGACTTTCAAGTACTCTTTAAAATTAAAGCAGAATTTGACTCAACTATGCCAAGAACGGAAGAAAAAGTACGACAATACGCTGCTTTTGTTTGCTCACTATGTGATAAAGAGAGTCTAAAACACCTCGATGGAACAGCACTGGCAAAAATAGTTGAGTACAGTTCAAGAATAATCGAAGACCAATACAAATTGTCAACACAATTCAATAACATAGCCGACATAATCAGAGAGTCCAACTACTACGCCACGCAAGATGAATCCGAATTTATAGCAGGAAACCATGTGAGAAAAGCTATTGAAGAAAAAGTATACCGCTCTAAGCTCGTACAGGAAAAAATCCAAGAAATGATAACCCGTGGCTTATTCCTCATAGACACTGTCGAAGAAAAGGTTGGGCAAGTAAATGGCCTCTCTGTAATGGGATTAGGTGATTTTGCTTTCGGAACCCCTTCACGTGTTACCACAAGCCTTGGCTTGGGCAGAGAAGGCGTAATTGACATTGAACGGGAAGCTAAAATGGGAGGTCCAATCCACACTAAGGGGGTATTAATCTTGAGCGGCTACCTCAACGACAAATATGCCCGTGATAACCCTTTAAGTCTGTCTGCTCGACTGGTTTTTGAGCAGAATTACGGAGGAGTAGAAGGCGACAGTGCATCCAGCACCGAACTTTATAGTATTCTTTCTTCACTTTCGGGATTACCGATCAAGCAGTACTTTGCAGTTACAGGTTCGGTGAATCAAAAAGGAGAAGTGCAAGCTATTGGTGGCGTTAACGAAAAAATCGAAGGTTTCTTTGAAGTATGCAAAGCCAAAGGTCTAACTGGACAGCAGGCTGTTATGATTCCTGAAAGCAATGTACAGAACTTGATGCTTAAAGAAGAAATTCTAGATGCAGTTACAGCAGGCAAGTTTAGTATTTACTCGGTTAAAACAATCGACGAAGGCATCGAAATCCTTACAGGTACCAAAGCCGGAAAGCGCAAACCAGACGGAACCTATGAAGTAGATACAGTCAACTACCTAGTAGACAAGCAACTGCGTGGAATGGCAGAGAAGCTGAAAGAGTACCCTGTTAATAGAACAGTCAGGAAAAAAACAGAATAATTACAACTTTTATATTTTTATAAGGGCACAAATTCAGATTTGTTGTTGCCTCTATACAACCACAATTTCATTAATACTCGTTTGAGGCTTGTAATTTGTGAGAAATAGCATCTAAGAGATACCCCCAAGCTTGGCGGGTCAAAGTTAAACAAGTCGCGGATCCAGAAAATCCCTGAGAAGAATTAGGGTGCTATTTTTGATTCGCGCTTTGATTTAACGAGTTGATCTGCCAAGCCTGCTTTTAGTTACCTTTCGAAGGTGTTTAGTTGAATTCTTATATAGAATTTATTAAGGTTAACTGCAATGCTACCATTCGTGAGTCACCTTGAGCTATAAACAACATATGCACCCTAAAGTGAGTAAAGCAGAAATTGAAGTCTTCAAAGCCCTAAGCATGGCTGGACTAACCACTGGCATGATTACTCAAAAACCAATAATCCTAAAATCAACTATACCTGACTTCTGCTGGACAGAAAAACGCAAGATAGTCTACATAGACGGCATACCCGTCCACTCTAAAGATAAACAGTTGGAAAAAGATGAAGAAATCGACAACCTCTTGACGGCACAAGGATGGGATGTGCTTAGAATTCCATATGATCCACCTTTAACTGAGAAAACTTTGCAGAAAATTATGTTAACGATAAAACGTTTTCTCAATGTAGACGAGGAAGACATAACCTAACGTCTAACCATTTATTTTTGCTCGGCAACTTTCATTATTCACCACTATATTGAATCAATGTGATTTTTGGCGAGTAAAAAACGCAGATTTCATTTAAATAAACTGATTCTGTATGCAGATGGACTAAAACTCATTTGAAAAGTTGTTTACATAGTTTTTGAGTCAACGGTCTTGGTCTTGGCAAAGGTGGAGTTGAGCAACAGGTGTAATATTCATAAAATATTTAAAAAAATTAAAAAAGAGTGGAGGATTTTTTCTTGCTTGATATTTCTTTTTAGCAGTGTTTTTATTTGTCGATTAGGCTCTGGAGAATTTCACCCAAGAATCAATTTCTTCAACAGTTGGTCTATCGTCTATTGTGACTTTTTCTTTTGCAAGATTTACCTTAAAGACTGCATTTAATTTTTGAGCAAGATCTATCGAATCTTGTTGGGCGAGGCTTTTTCGATCTGTGATGTCGAGTTCTTCCAAAAGCAAAAGATCCTTCTCTTTCAGGCCTGGAATCATTGAGAGTTGTGCTCGTCCTTGCAGCTTTTCAACAGTTTTATCAGAAGAGCCCATTTTTTCCGCGATGACTTGGGGATCTGCCATGATGAGATCTCCCGCGCTTTCTATTCCAATCTCCCTGAGTTCAGTGGCTTTGTTTGGTCCTATTCCTTTTACATCTTCTACATTGCTTCGGCTTGTAAGCATCGATTGAGGGTAAATCAACGAACTTGCCAATTTTTCCAGTTTTAGTTTGATCTCTTCGATTTCTTTATTTTGTTTAGTTATGGAAGTTGCTGTTTTTTCTTCCCTTGACTCAACCTTAGCCAAAGAATTTTTGAATTCAGTTAATTGCGGTCGTACATTGTCAGTCAAATTAGCACCTATGCTTTGAATTAATGTGGCTTGTTCACCAAGTGTCTTTTTTAAGGCGTCTACGTGTTTATCGACTAGCAATACTCGTCCTTGCACGCCGTCTAACATCTT
>Ga0315540_10000052_pt1 | contig 53339 bp, 59 predicted proteins | sample SalMarSW160110MG_FD_203677 | JGI IMG/M metagenome (GOLD analysis project Ga0315540, IMG submission 203677) | Salt marsh sediment microbial communities from the Plum Island Ecosystem LTER, Massachusetts, United States - Salt Marsh Sediment SW1601-10 ...
TGCACTCTTTGAGCTCTGGTAAACCATAAGTAATCCAACAAATCCTAAAGCATACAATATTACCGAGATTAAAGTATCAGATATGAATTGATGACTTATATCCGGATATAGAAAAAAGAATCGCCCATTTACATAGGCCGAGGGTTGGTGAGCTGCAGCGTCTGGACCAATCAAAGTGTACAAGCCTCCGCCAAAGAGGAATATTGCGTATGCAAGTCCTGTTAATGTAACTATGAATGATGAGGGTGCGTTGGTTGAGACTTTGCGGAACCATCTGCTAAGTGAAAATGATAAGTCTCCGGAAGTTTTCTTAATTTTATTAGACATCTTTGAGCTCTTCCTCAATTAGGTACTTTGCTACATCTTTAGCCCATTCTCCAGTTAATGAATTTTTCTGAATACGCACTAGATATTGACTCCAAGTAACATCAAAGGCTTTCTTCCAAACCTCAAATTTCATAAGAATATTCCCATAAGCCTTCAAATGCAACTCGCAAAACCCCTCTTCAGAGACTTCTAGATCACATACTTTACATTTCATCTCTTTGGCTCTCTCTTTGCGGGACAATTTTGGTTGAGGCAAAATTTCCAAGGATTTTTACCTCGACCATAAACAGTGATGATTGGAAAACCACAACATTTGCAGTTGCCTAGCGATTTAATAGTGCCCTTCTGAGGAAGAGGAAACGAGTTTTTACATTTGCCTTCAAAATAATTTGTGCAGCCCACAAACCGCTTCCCAGATTTTTTAGAACGTAGAATTATGAGTTCACCGCCGGCACATTCTGGGCAAGCTCCAACGTTTCTTTCTTGCATATTTAATTGGAGGATAGCCAGACTCAATTTTGTGCCTATAGCTTCTTCTTTTTCTTTTAACGTGGCTGTTACGGTTGATAGCGTTGCAGTTGCAGTTTGGAGGACAGATTGCTTTGTTTGTTTGCCTTGTTGGATAGCCTCCATTTCTAGCTCAAGGTTTCTTGTTAATTCAGGAGAGATTATTGTCGGACAATATTTTGAGAGAACCTCTGTTACTTTGGAACCAATGTCAGTGACGGCAAAGTTAGCAGTTCCACTTAGATATTTGCGGTTAAATAATGTCTGAATAGTTGTTGCCCGGGTTGCTTTGGTTCCAATTTGTTCTTTCTCCATCTTCATTAGTAAGCTGCGAGGATTAAACCTTGCAAGCGGCTTAGTAAAATGTAAATTTAAGGCAACACGCTTAACCTTAACTTTTTCTCCCTCAGCCAATTCAGGTACGGATATTTCCTTGAACTGAACGTATGGATTGTAAAATTTTATCCACCCTTGGAACATTGTTCTTTCTGCGCTGTAAAGAAAAATGTTTTCGTTTATGTTTACTTTTGCATTTATGCTTTGTTTGAGTGCTGGTTCAGCAAATACGGCAAAAAAACGCTTAACAACTAAATCGAAGATATTTCTGTCAACAGTATCGAGTGGTTTTTTAGGGAGATTCCCAGTTGGGTAAATAGCTGGGTGCGCGGCATCGAATTTTTTGCCTTCGTTAGGCTTTAGTAAGGGTTTAGCTAGCAGTTCAGTTGCAGCTTTGGTGTAAGTTGGTGCTTTGGATAGTTTTTTCAGAATGGTTTGGTAACCTATTGAGGCAGGAAGTTTTTGGCTGCTTGTTCGAGGATAAGAAATCATTGCATTCAAGTATAAACTCTGCAAAACATTTGAAGTTCGCATAGGGGTATATCTAAAAACACGGTACGCTTCACTTTGCAAGGTTGTAAGATCAAAGGGTACTGGCGGATTTTTCTCAAACGTACTTATGTTGACAGCTTCTATAAGGCCTTCTTTAGTTTTGCAAGCAGCTTTAACCGCAATTGCTTCAGATAAAGTCTCAAGGGGCTTTTCGTATTCAACGTCAAGTACTATGTCATTTGTTTCTACTTTTGCCATTATTATCCTGTATGGTGTGGGTACAAAAGCTTGGATGTTTTTTTCCCGTTTTTCTACAAATTTTAAGGTTGGACCTTGAACTCTCCCTGTGCTAAAGGTTGAATAATGGCCCGAACTGCGTTGAACTGCTTGGGTTAATGCTCTTGATAAGTTTATTCCGTAGAGCCAATCCACTTCATGCCTTGTTAAACCTGCTTCAACCAAAGCAAAATCTAAATGTGGCAGCAGGTTTGAATAAGATTGCTGTAGCTCCTCTTTGGTAAGTGTTGAATATTTCATTCTTTTAGCTACTTGTTCTTTGCCGTTACATGCATACTTCAGAATGTTGTAACCTATAATGCTGCCTTCTATGTCAAAGTCGCATGCATCTACAAAGGTTTCAGCTTTCTTAGCTAAATCTGAGATAACTTTCAGCCAAATCCTGATTAATGATGTTTTGCGTTCTGCTTGGTATCGTGGAACCCATTGATAGTCAAAAACTGGATAATCGCGTTTGCCTTTTTGCTTGCTTGCTATCGTGTATAGATGTCCCAACGCTGGGACCACCACGATTTTGCCTTTGTTGTACGCTTGATAATTGGGTACGTTATTAGTGATTATTTTTTTAGCTTTTCCATTTTCATCTAGGGCATTTGCTATTTTGTTTGCTGCATCAGGCTTTTCAGTAATAATAAGCGTGTATTTTTCCAAAGACTCAGAAGACATACTTGGCATTTCAAAGGAAAACAATCATCACAAGCATTAAAGTAACTTTTCTCTATCCAGCCAAGTTAAGGCTTAATTATAAAGCAATCAATAAATATTCCATACTCTTCTATATGGCGGGGGATTTGAGATGCCGCAACGCGTAATTTGCCATGGTTGCAGTCATATTTTATATGAAGGAAATGAGCTAAAACCGCCTGACGAAGTTATTTCCCTAAACGGCGGCAAATGTCCGAAGTGTAATAGAAAACTTTCTTTGTTGCCCATTGGTGTAGAAGTTAAACCAGTTAACAAGCGTTGAAACCTACCTTGGATAGTCAGCCTGCAGTATCCTTAGATTTGTCAGTTGAAACTCATTGGGAGACAGCCGCTAAAACCAAAATGGGCAAGTATTTAACTAAACTTGAAACAGCCTTTATCAATAAATCTGTAATGCTTGACAAAGAAAATTTGACTGTGATGGATGTTGGCGCCGAAGCAGGACGTTTTTCCCTTATGGCATCAAACCACAATGCAACTGTGTTGAGTGTCGATGTCGATTCTTACGCACTTAAAAGACTCAAACTCAAAGACAAACAAATCAATATTATTCAAGCTGATGCGCGAAAACTTCCACTAAGAGACGGTCTTTTCGATGTTGTTTTTATGATTGAAGTGCTAGATTATATTCCTGAACTGCAAGAAGCTTTGTTGGAGTGCAAACGTACGTTAAAAAATAACGCCTCTAGTATTCTCTCTTTCGGTAACAAGTCAAGTCTTAAAGCAAAACTGAAATCGATCAAAGGAAAATCTTATCGACACAACTACCGAGAAGTAATAGAATGCTTATCTGAAACAGGGTTTACAATGAACATGAAAACTGGTTACAGCTGGTTGCCTTTTGGAAGGACTTCTCAAAATCAACTGATTCCTATTTTGGCAGGTGTTGAGCGATTTTTTGGGTTAAGACGAATTGTTAGGTTTAGTCCCTGGGTTATTATGTATGTAACTAAATCGTCTTAACTGCTTGAGCCTTCTTCATGGGTTTTGGAAAGCCATAAATAAATCGCCAATGTGTAAAATACACACAATCGGAAAATACAGAGAAAGAGATGGCTAAAGTGGGGGACTCAGTTAAGGAACGACTCGGTAATAGCTTGTCTATTTTTAGCGGGTTACGTATTCAGGTAAGTCACGGAACAATCATAGCTTATTCAGCGTTAATTCTAATTTTCTTTATTGCCTTCACAATACGTATTTTGCCGCTGCGATGGGAAAACCTCTCAGGAGGCACTGCTCTTCTAAATGAGTTTGACCCATACTATCAATTCAGCATAACCCAACACATGGTTAACGACGGGTTACTATCACCTTATTGGCCAACTCATTGGATAAACACCATGAAATGGTTCCCCGATGGCTTAGACATGTCTACTTCACTTCCAGCTCTGCCAATGACTGCAGCGGCACTCTACCAAATCTTCTCAGTGTTTGGAGCTAACATTGATTTAATGACCTTCACTTCGATACTTCCAGCTGCAATAGCCGTAGTTTCCTGTTTCATACTCTATCTAGTCGGCAAAGACATGGGTGGACGCACTGTGGGGCTATTCTCTGCGCTATTTCTTGCATTGGCACCATCGTTTTTACAAAGAAGTTCTCTGGGATTTTTCGACACTGAAGTCCCCGGTGTACTTGGACTAGTTCTTTTCATTTTCTTGTTCCTTAGGTCATTAGACGGTAATCGAACTTTGCGCGGATCCATAATGTACTCATTAGGTGCAGCAGCAGCATTAGGATATTTCATCGCAGGATGGGGAGCAGCTTACTACTTGATTGGCCTATCAGTACTATTTGTTTTCGTCTTAGTTCTTCTTCGAAGATACAGCCAAAGAATGCTTATCAACTATAGCATAACTTTCGGACTTGCACTTTTTATAGGAACAAAAGTCCCGTACATATCTCTTAGTTACCTCATTTCAGGTGCTGTTCTGCCCGTGGCGGCAATGTTTATCGTGCTTATAGTTGCAGAAATACTGCGTAATAACATCTCCATGAGAACAAAACTCTCCCTTGCAATAGGTACTATGATTGCAATAATTGCTGGATTTGCCGCCCTATCCCTAACAGGCTTAATGGGTAGCATCGCCGGAAAATTCATAACGGTTCTTGACCCCTTCATCAGAGCATCAAACCCACTCGTTGATTCAGTAGCTGAACAAAGAATTTCAGCTTGGGGAAACATCTACATCGAACTAGGCATCAGTATACTCTTCTTTTTGGTTGGTCTATACTTCACATTGCGAAATCCAACCAACCGCAACATCTTCTTCCTGCTTTTTGCTGCAACATCACTTTACTTCGCAACATCCATGGTTCGATTGCTAGTGCTTTTCGCACCGGCATTTGCGATAATAGCAAGTATCGGAATCATTGGAACGCTTAAACCGTTTTTCACATTGCTCCAGGAAGCACCAAGAACATTAGCAAAATCAAAACGCAAGTTGGCGCGCGTAAGCAAAGAATACAGCGGTGTAGCAGTATTTCTTTTATTTATGATTCTTGTAACAAACTTTGCGTTTTCACCCCAAACAGGCGGAATGCCAAGAGTGGTCGATCAAGCATTCATACCTTTAGCAATCACTGGTTCAAGCCTTCCCGTTGGCGGAGCGAACCTCAACGCGCCAGTAGGGACATGGCTGGAAGCAGTTAACTGGCTAAAGGAAAACGTTCCTTCAACCACCGCAGTGGTAATGTGGTGGGACTATGGCAACTGGCTAACTGACCTAGGAAACGTAACTAGCTTAGCCGATAACACAACAGTTAATGCTACGCAAATACAGAACGTTGGATTCACATTCATGGGTACCGAAAACCAATCTCTAGCAATGCTTAGCGGCTATGGACAAGACCGAGTCAAATACATCGCAGTATTTACAGTGCTCCAAATATCTCAGCAAGACAGTTCAACCTATGTTGCAAGCCCAGCTGGATACGGAGATGAAGGCAAATGGGTATGGATGGCAAGAATCTCAGGACAAGGAGCAGAACGATTAGTAGAACAAGGATACATAACTAACGGAACCATGTGGACGGATGAAACAGCATTTGGCGCCACTAATCCAACGACAGGCAGATTTGAATGGAATGACCGCGGCTTGAATTGTACTGTCTTTGAATTAATGAACTACGCCGAAGTACAATATGCCAACACTGTTACAGCTGCACTTAGCTCACAAGGAGTATCAGTAGTACCTGACCAAACAACTACTGAACCAAAATACTTCCAGATGGCAGAATTTGCAGGCATAAACGCATCACCCTACCAATATGGCGGACTAATCCCAATCGTTGCTATCTACTCAATTGACTGGGCATCATACAACGCAGACAATGGCATAACTCCTCCAACTTAGGCAGGAAGAAAACCTTGGTATTTCCAAAGGTTCCCGACCAGCACAAAGTTGGACGACCTTTAATACCAAATGGTTTAGGCGCTATCTACGTCATAGCCACAATAGTCTATCTTTTCTCGATTTACTTCTTAAATAGAGTCTTTACTTTGGGGATAGATACCTCAATAAACAGCGTTTCTGCCGCCTTGACACTTGCAGTTTGCATCCTATTCGGAGGCTTCATGGGACTTCTCGATGATTTTATGGATTTGAAGTGGCGATACAAAGCCTTCATGCCGCTGATTGCAGCCCTGCCTTTAATGTATTACGTTTTTGAGGGTCTCCAAACTGGGGCCATAAGGACTTCTATATCACTCCCATTTCTGGGAACTATACCTTTTGGAGCCTACTACGTTTTCCTTATAGTCCCCCTAATTGTAATGATTGTCACAAACACCGTTAATCAGCTCGGCGGCTTGAACGGGCTAGAAACCATTTGCCCAGCCATAGTTATTTTGGGGTTGATTGCTCTTTCCCCTTCCCCCTCATACATTCTTATGATTGGACCCTTAATTTTCTGGTTATTTCTCGCTTATTTTAACGTAAGAGGCAAAATTTTTGTAGGTAACACAGGCTCTTTTGCAATAGGAATAAGTATTGCATCTTTCGCTGTAATTTCTGACTTAAAAGTTGACTTGTTAATCTCGATTTTGCCTTTCATTTTCAACTCTTCAATTATACTTCTCTCAGTATTTTTCGTCAACAAAAAAGCTTCAGTTACCTTTGACGGAAAAAAACTCTGCTCAGACAGCAGAAAAAGTCTTGTCACCACCATAACTTACCGTCGTCCTTTAACAGAACGACGAATTGTTCAAATAATCGCTGGCATTGTAGCGCTCTGTACCCTTTTAGGAGCCGTAATTCAGTTACTTTAAGTATTAAGCCACTATATTGAGGCTTAACTTTCAGTCTATCGATAAAACGGCACACGTAATAATTGTTAAGCAACCAAGGCAGCACAAATTTCCAGATAATAATTCTTTTTATATTGTTTGTGATTTGTTTTACAGTCATGATTGACGCACAAGAATTTACAGGTATTAGGACTTTTATTTTCTTAGAGGAGAGCGCCTTAATCTTTTGACCTTGGATTCTGCCTTCTCTTCCAAGGTGCATAGGTCATCTTGGGTTAGTTCAGTTCTCCCTTTTAACATCGCATTAGGCCCTGTAAGCACTCTTGTTCAATTGTTGATATTAAACTTCAACGGAACCGTAGTGGAGGTTGGATTGGCGCTAACCTTGTTTAACGCTGTAAGTATTCCAGCTGCGTTGTTCTGGGGTTTAGTAACGGACCGCTTTCAGCAGCGTCGTAGAATGATTTTAGCAAGTTTTTTGGTAACACCTTTACTGTTAACATTGTTTCTGTTTGCTAGAACGAGTTATTCAATTTCTTTTTTGTATGCATTATTATCTTTCGCTACAGCTGCTTCCACTACTCCACTAAACCTGCTGGTTATGGAGACCGAACAAAAATCTAAGTGGGCTTTAGCCTTCGCAAGATTCTCCATGATCGTAACTATCGGACAAACGCTTGGCCTGTTTTTAGGTATGGTATGGACATTCTACATTCCTTTAGATTTATTGGTTATTCCTTTAGCTGTTTCGTCCTTGATTTCAGCTGGAATGGCGACATATCTGATTAAAGAACCTAAAATCTTTTTTGAACGTCAAGTTTTGGTTATGAATAAACAAAGTTTTTTCCATAGGCTTCGCCATTCTCCATACTTATTTCTAAAAATTCCACAGCGCAGGGATTTTAAGGGTGTATTTAGGCATCTCCGGCATGTACTCATAAGACACACTGCCCTGCTCTATCTTGCCATTTTTGCCTTCTTCTTATCCGCTGGCATCTTTAATACTTCACTGGTTCCAGCTTTGGACGCTATCGGGGTCTCCAATTTACTCATTTTCTCCGTGATAATGTTAGGTATGATCGTTCAGATCATTTCGTTTAGATTTGCCGGACCGTACACTGAGAAAAAATCGCCGGTTAAAAGCGCTATTTGGGGGCTATTGCTCAGAGCTTTTGCATATGGTTTGATAAGTGTCTTTGCTTACTTCTTAACTGGTTTTTCGTTTTTACTAATTGTTTTGATTTTTTACCCCTTAGCCTCTGGAGTAGCTTATTCAATTTACTATACCGCTTCAAACACTTTGATTTTTTACTCGCTCAGTCCACGACGAAACAGTTCCTCTTTAGGAGTGTACAGCGCTTTAGCAGGCGGAGCAACGATGTTAGGTTCTTTCTCTTCAGGATTCTTATCGTTTTACGGGAGCTTCTATTTAACATTCAGCATTTCTGCTGTGTGCTTGGTAGTTTCCGCTTGGCTGCTATCATTAATCAATCGTCCAGTTGCAGAAGTTGAAACAATTAATCCTGGCTAATTTCATTTTTACTTGTTAGCTCAACACATTAATAACCCGTGCTCAAAAATTCAATAATGGCTAAATAAGTAAGATGAACTCATCGTTATGAAAGACTATTTTTAGACTTTCCGCAGTTACCTAAGATATTGCCATTTTATATTTTCAATTTGTTTCGCAACCAAACACACGCAAAAAAATTGGGGCGCCCTTTGTTCGATATGTTTTTTACGGTAAATCGCTAGTGCTAATGTGGGAACAGTTTTGGTGAAACTCAAAGGCTTCCAAAAACTAACTCTAACTGACCAAGCAATGCAAAGTTGGTTTGACGAATTGCAACTTGGTAAACCTAAAGTAGCAAAAGTTGCTTTACAGAATGCCTTAAGTAGAATTTTAGTTGAAGATCTAATTGCACAGGAAGCTTTGCCTCGTTTTGACAAGTCAGCCATGGATGGCTACGCTGTTAAATCAGGAAATTTGGTTGGCGCAACTCAATTTAAACCTGTGATTCTCCAGTTAACCGACGCAGAACAAGTCGGCGTCAACGAAGCTAAGCAGGTTTGGACAGGAAATCCAATTCCTCACGGTGCAGATGCCGTAATTATGATTGAAAATACTCAAAAACGTGAAGGGAGCTTGAATGTTGGCAGTCAACTTGCCCCGGGAGATAACATTTCAAAAAGAGGAGAAGACGTCAAGAAAGGCGACGTTGTAGCTAAAGCAGGCACACGATTGAACCCTTACCACATCGGTATGGCGGCAGCATTAGGTTACACTTATCTTGAAGTTGCCCAGAAACCCAAAGTGGCTATCTTGCCCACAGGCAATGAACTCGCTGAATTGGGCACGGAACGCAAAACAAACCAAATTTACGATTCAAACAAAACCATGATTTCAACAATGTGCAATGAAATAGGTGCAGAAACAGTTGATTGCGGTTTGGCAAAAGACAACCTTGATGAAATCGCCGAGAAAATCCAAAGCGGCCTAAAAAGTAACGACGCAATAATTACCACAGGCGGAACAAGCGTTGGCGGATTAGACTTGTTGCCTGAAGCAGTTAGCAGATTAGGAAAACCGGGGGTAATTGTACATGGAGTTGCATTGCGCCCTGCTATGCCCACCGCTCTTGCAGTTTTGGATGAAAAACCAGTGCTGATTCTTTCAGGCAATCCAGTGGCCGCAGTAATTGGATTCGAAGTATTCGGCAGACCTCTAATTTGCAAAATGCTCGGAATGCCCAAAGAAGAGCCACGCCCCATAGTCTCTGCAAAACTATCAAAAAGAGTAACCAGCGCACTTGGCAGAAAAACATACATTCGAGTAAAAGTAACCTTAAAAAACGGCGAATTAATCGCTGAACCCGTAAGCGCAAAAGGTTCAGGTTCAATATCAACAATGACCCAAAGCAACGGCTTTCTAATTGTTCCTGAAAATCGAGAAGGAGTTTGCGAAAACGAAACAGTGTTTATCCAGATGTTTAGCAGTTTGGAGTCAGAGTAAATGTTTAGAAAACTGTTAACTTTTGATGAAGCAAGAAAAATCATACAAGACCATTTTAAACCCCCATTTCTCGGAGAGGAAGACATCGTGTTGTTGGAAGCATCCAACCGTGTGCTAAGCGAAAACGTGGCTTCAACTTTAGATATTCCACCCTTTAACCGTTCAACCGTTGACGGCTACGCTGTTAAAGCTCAAAACACGTTTGGAGCAGACGAAAACTCGCCTATTTCTTTAAAGGTTTGCGGTGTTGCCAATGTTGGTGAGCAACCAACCGTCAAGATTGCAGATGGCGAAACAATAGAGATTGTCACTGGTGCTCCGATCCCTCTTGGTGCAGACGCTGTTGTTATGGTTGAAGATACAGAACGAGAGGACAATGAACTCCAAGTTTTTGGTGCTGTTACTGCAAATGAGAATGTAATGAAGAAAGGCTCAGACATCAAGAAAGGACAAGTAGTCCTTAAAAAAGGACAATTGTTGGGTTCAAGCGAAATCGGGGTATTAGCAGCTTTAGGTTTAACTTCGGTTAAGGTGCTTAAAATTCCCATAGTTGCAGTTCTCTCAACGGGTGGTGAAGTAAATGAGCTGGGCAAAGAGTTGCCGCCGGGAAAAATCTACGACATAAATGCCTACAGTGTAAGTACCGCTGTTATCGAAAGTGGCGGAAAACCAGTTTACTTAGGTGCAGTTCCTGACGACAAAAATGCCTTAACAAAAGCGATGCAAACAGCTTTAGCTTCTGCGGATATGGTTATTACTTCTGGTGGTGTTTCTGTTGGTCCAAAAGATTACACGCCGCAAATTGTTGATTCATTGGGCAAACCTGGAATCGTAGTTTACGGAATTGCGGTTAAGCCGGGTAAACCAACTACTGTGGGTTTTGTTGGAGACAAACCGGTGTTCTCGTTGCCTGGTCACCCCACTTCAGCGTTACTAATTTTTTATTTGCTTGCTAGACCCCTGATTTTGCAATTGGCTGGAAGACCAGAGGGTGGTTTAAAGACGGTTAAAGCAATTGCCGGTTCTCGAATGTTTAGCGCAAGAGGCAGAAGAACCTTCGTGATGGTCAAATTGGAGTTCGATAAATCTTGTCGTTTGATTGCTGCACCTGTGGAAACCGGCGCTTCTGGCGCAATTACAACTTTGGCAAACGCCGATGGATTTATAGAAATTGCTGAAAATGAACAGTTTGTAGATTTGGATCAAGAAATTAACGTTTTTCTATTGAGGGGTTTCGGCAGAGGGGTTTAGCTTCTTCTTTTTAGAAGCATACCGATCGCTACCAACCATGTTAGTATGACTAATGCTATCATGCTTAAAGCAACTGTAATGTTACTCAACCCAACTGCAAACAGTGTGTAGAGAGAGAAGACTGTGTTAACAATGAATAGAAAAGCAACAAGCCAAGGTGCCCACGCTCTTTTTGTGAAAAGACTATACGCAGTTATTAAACTCGCAATTGCCAGAAACCCTACATGTGGAGGATAACCTGAAAGCGGTAGAGATGCCAGAAAAACTATCCCTGCAACTCCAAAGAATGCAATGACTGCTAATTCTAAGCGGTTGAAACTCTTGAGTCTTTTTGCAATGGACATGGTTTTTCGCCTTTACCTTAAGCAGTGAATGTTTTGTTAATAAATTTAATGTATTTGATTTGGCTGACTTATGCCAAAATAGGTTAATTCGCTTTTGGCTTGTACCTTTTCCCTATAACCCTTACTATTTGCTGAGCAATGAGAATATGTTTGATGCTGAAGTATTTTGTTTCGGTAAAATTAACTCCGACTATTTTTTTATTTTAGTTCAATATGTTTGCTAGCTTGATTTATTTGTAAATCTACATTATATTAATTAGAAACGAGGGATCGCAATGCCTAAAGAAGAGCTATCTGTCTTAACAATTGGGCACTCTACTAGAACGCTTGAAGAATTCATTGAACTTCTGGAAGTCTACGGAATCACCTTAGCTGTCGATGTACGAACCGTTCCACATAGCAGACACAATCCCCAGTTTAATAAAGAAGCAATGCCAGCTAATCTTAAGCCCTGTGGCATTGGCTACATTCATATTCCCGACATCGGTGGTTTTCGCCGCCCTAAACCTAACTCAGTAAACTCAGCTTGGGGAAATGCTGGTTTTCGCGGATACGCCGATTATATGCAAACTAAAGAGTTTACAGAAAACTTGCTAAAGATCATCGCTCTAGCTAGAGAAAACCGTTTGGTGTTGATGTGCGCGGAAGCGTTGCCTTGGAGATGCCACAGAAGTCTAATCAGCGACGCTCTAATTGTAAGGCATATTGACGTTGGACATATTATAAGTAAAACCAGCATAATAAAACACAAACTAAACGAATCAGCCTACGTGGAAGGAACAAAAATAACCTATCCACTATATACCAAAAAAACCCCTCAAAGAAGTCTAAGCGACTTTGGATCCCATTTCGAACCAAAGAATAAGTGAGTTAATTCGCTTTTTCCTTTTGAAGTTTTGCAATAAAGAAGCCGTTACATTGATGGATGTGGGGGTAGAGTCGTTGACATTGGACTAAACCTTTTAGTCCTGGCAAGCCAATTTTCGGTTCAATGTCTAACAGCTTGAAATCAGGATGCACCTGAAGGAACTGCTCAATTATACCCTCATTTTCTTCCAAGGTTATACTGCACGTAGAATAAGTCAAGATACCTCCAAGGGCTACTTTTTCTGCGCAATTATTAATCATTTGCCATTGGATTTCCGACATGTTCTGAATTGATTTTGGGCTTAAGCGCCATTTCGCCGAGGGTTGTTTGGCAAAAACACCCGTACTTGTGCATGGTGGATCCAAAACCACTAAATCTGCTTCACCAACAATTGGCAAAGAAACCCTAATATCAGCGACTACTGGCTCTGCAATTTTTGATCCCATCCGACTGTTCTCTTTTTTCCAGGTTTTCATCCGTTTAGCAGAAAAATCAACAGAAAAAATGGCGCCTTGGTTTTGCATAAGTTGGGCGAGGAAGGTTGTCTTAGCTCCTGGAGCAGCACAGACATCAAAAACTGTATTCCCAGGTTTGGGCGCGGCTACTTGGGTTGCAAAACAGCTTGCTTTATCTTGTATATAGAACAGGCCTTCTGCATAACTCGCAAGCGCGTTTAGAGGTTTTTTAGTTAAATTTACCTTGTAAGTATAAGGTAACTTTTCGACTTTTTGGAAATCGACACCTTCTTCGGTTAGCCTTTGCACAAAGTCATCTTCGGTTGTTCTCAACTCGTTAACACGGATATAGTTAGGGGGAGTTTTCATACTGCCTTCCAAAAGCTCTCCTGCAGCGTCTTCACCGAAAAGTTTGAAACAATACTCCACAAACCACTCAGGATGAAAAGTCTGCAAACTAACCCGCTCCAATTTAGTGACGCCTTTCATGATTGACTCGACTTTCTCGCTCAACAAAAAGCCCAAATACGGCTCAACTTCACGCATAGTCTGCCAACCAAGGATGGCTCTGCCAAGGCTAGCGATAGACTCAGCTTCTTTAAGATTGAATTTATCCCAGTTTTTGGTAACCCGAGTCTGATAAACATACAATCTCAGGAAGGCTTGGATGCCAAGGTTATACTCCCCTATTTTCTTGGGCGTTACTACGCTATTGATGAATTTGTCTATGAGGTTGCGGCGGCGTTCCGTTTCAACTACTAAGCCATAAGCGAAGCGAATGGCGTCTGGGTCTTTAACGCCAAGTTGTTTCACAGTACGCATTAAGGCAGCCCGCTCGTTGAGACGACGCATCTCTATCCAACTAAGTGTTTCAATAGCAACTGTCCAAGCTTTGCGCAACAAATCTTTTCACAACCCCTAAACAATACATGTCCAATATTAAGGCGTTAAAAGAAGTCTGATAATACATCCCGTAATTGAAGTCGAAGACAACCTGCATCCTATCTGCAAATTATTTATTAGCTCAAATCAAAATAGATCTCAAAAGGGAGAACTATGTCGTGAATTCACAATCATCACTCAAAAATCAACGTAAACTTGTTTTAACACATGATGTTGACTGGCCGTTTAAGGGTCCTGAAAAAACACATGTTTTGGCCCGGCAAGATAGATTCACTCCCGAAATAATCCAAAAAGTCAAAAATGAAGATTTCAACCCATACTTTGGGGTGCCTAAGGTCAGAGAAATTGAAGAAAAATTTGGGGTTCGTTCAACTTTCTTCTTTAGACCAATTTATGATGACGGAAGCAAAATCGACGAATACACACAAACCATACGCGATCTTGTTGCGCATGGTTGGGAAGTTGGATTACATGCAAACAACACTTCAACTGTAGAACATGTGAAAGAGGAAAAAGGCATAATTGAAAAAGCTTTAGGAAAAACTATTTGCGGCTGCCGTGTACATTGCCTAAAACTCTACGAAAACACATACCTCAACTTGGCATCCGCGGGCATAAAATACGACTCCTCTATTTCTTTTGACAAACGAAACATAATTCCTAAAAACACGGGTTACCTAAATAGAAACGATGTAACCATTTTCCCTATAACATTCATGGACGCATACCTTTTCACCTATATGGGGCTTACTGAACAAACCATCGTTCCATTTTTAGTAAAAACTACTGAAAGCCTTTATGCTTCAGGGGTTCAACTCATCATGTTGCTATGGCACGACAACTCAGTTATGATGAAAGGCGGTCGAACATACCCCCAACTCATAGAGGAACTTGCTGCCAAAGACGATATAACATTTTTAACTGGATTAGAAGCCTTTAACCAAGTACGAGAGACTGAACAGAAATGACGAATATATTGGTAACTGGAGCAGGTGGCTCAGGCGGTATAAGCTTCATCCGGGCACTTAGATTAGCTGAGAACCAGAAAAAAATAAAAATCTATGTTGCAAGCACTGACCACAACCCTCACTTTTTGAACTTCTCAGACGCCGAGGTAAAATACCACTCACCTCGACACGACGATTCTGCCTTCATACCAATGTTGCAAAAAATAATTCGTCAACACAACATTGAATTTTTGCATCCTCATCCCAGTAGTGAAGCCCAGAAGGTCTCAGAAAATTTGGCGCAATTTAAGGACGTCAGAACATACCTCCCCAAACCCTCAGCGATTATGCCCGACAAACTGACAATATACAAAATCCTGAGCAAAAAGGGTATTCGCGTACCCAAAACCATTGAGGTTAGAACTTACGAAGATATTGAGAGAGCTTTTTCAGAAATCGGTAAACCACTCTGGATTCGAGCGCGCTGCGGCGCAGGCGGAAGGCTTGGTTTAAAAGTGGAGAACTCTGAGCAGGCAATGCATTGGGTGGAGCTTAATCGGTTGCAGGGCAGAAGTAAAGTATCAGATTTTGTGATTCAAGAGTTTCTGCCTGGCAGAGACTTAGCATTTGATTCCCTCTGGTACAAGGGGAAACTGGTTACATCATATTGCCGTGAACGGTTGGAGTATTTCCTAAAGCACATTTCACTTTCAGGCATCACAGGGACACCTACAATTGCTCAGACAATAATTGATGAAAAGATTAACCGAATCGGGGTAAGCGCAGTCAAAGCCCTCGATCCAAAGCCACACGGTTTCTATTCAACAGACATCAAAGAAAATTCACAAAAAAACTGCGCCGTCACAGAAGTTGATGGCAAATGGCATACAACTGCGCCGCTCTGGGGCTATAGCTTCTCAAAGGTCTTCAACAAACCAGAACTCAACATCACTTACCAATACCTCAAATTGGCATTGGAAGGAAAAACCGATGGAGATTTACCAACTTATGATCTGTTTCCAAGTAACTATCTTTTGGTGAGGCAGCTGGATGCAGGTGCCATCCTCGAAAAAAAGAAGGACGCGACATGGCGAATAATATAAATTCCAAAGTCTCAGCAGTAGCTCTTGACTTCGATGGCGTAATTGCTAACTTGGAAATTGATTGGAAAAACGCTATTAAGCTAGGCTCAAAGATAGTTGGCTACGACATCAAAAGTTTATTACTGTTCTACGAAGAATGCTTTGGCACCCCTATCTTTCAGAAAGTCAGTTCAGAAACGGAGAAAATCGAGTTAGAGGCGCTAAAAAAAAGTCAAACAGTCCCATATGTTGCCGAGTTCCTGCAGAAACTTTCGGAGAAACATATTGAAATCTACATTGTTTCGATGCAAAGCCAAAGAGTAATACAAACTTTCCTTAACCAACAAGGCTTGAATAACTACTTCAAAGAAATCGTAACTAGAGAGCAATATCCAACTAAACAAGCCCAAGTCCAATATGTCGCAAAAACAGCATCAGGCAAGGTGTTATTTGTCGATGACTCCAAACGCAACATTGAAAATTGCAAAGGATTGGGAGTGCTGTCTTTCTATTTTGCCCGAAACCCCGAGCCTAAAGACGCAGAGAAAGCGTGGTATAAACTATTGAATTTAATAGATAGCTGAATTCGTGCAAAAAACATCATTAACTCTTTCTATAGACGCCCAACTAATCCAACATGTTTTAGTCAATAAGGATTTTAGTGCGTTTTAACCATAGTGGATGCAAAGGTTCACTTTGGATGCCACAGCAAAGTTTAGATTCTTTCTGGGTTACACCTAAAGAAATTCAGCAACAACCAAAACCAGTGTTGCAACAAGCCCCCAAAGCTACGGTTGACGCTAAATCAGAACCGAAAAAAAGTGAATATAAACGTCCAGTGTTCCCACCTTTGGCTCCAGTGAATCTTCCCGCGTCATATTTCGTATCCGCTACATACGATGGGAAACAAAAAAAAGCAGTAATCAAACTCTATGAGCCAGAATCCGGTGAAATCTACTTCTGGTACGACAATACAGGGCATCTGCCTTACCTATTAACTAACCTTTCAGTGCATGAATTAGGCAAACTCGACAGAGTTATGCAACACGAAGGGTTTGACCACTTTGAAACTGAAGAAAAAATTGACTCTCTGATGGATAAAAAAGTCATAGTAACAAAAGTAGTCTGCAAAGACCCCCTAGCAATCGGGGGACGACCTGGCGGCACAATCAGAGATATAATACCTGATGATTTCCCTAGAGTTGCAGAAAGCTATGTTGACTCTAAAGAAATCAAAGTATGGGAATCCAAAATCAAGTATTATCAAACATACATTTACGACCGAAAGCTCTTGCCAGGCATGATCTACGAAATTACAGACGGAAACTTGGTGGAAACGGTCGTAGAGCAAGCTGCCGAGAATTTGAATAAAATCCGAGAAATCTTCAAAGATTGTACAGCCGAAGAACAGGAATTTGTTGAAATGTGGGCAAAGCTTTTGGAGTATCCTGCACCCAAATTCCGACGCGCAGCTATAGACATCGAAGTCTTCTCACCTTTGGCAAACCGTGTACCTGATGCACGTGAAGGCGCCTGCCCTGTAATTGCCTGCTCTATATACAGTTCTGATGGGGAAAAACGTGTGCTAGTGCTCAAACGGGAGGGTATGCAGCAAGGCGATAGCTCCCTATCTGAAGGCATTGACGTTGAGTATTGCGAAACAGAAACAGAATTGCTAAAGAAAGTCTTCGAAGTACTCTGTACTTACCCATTTATCTTGACTTTTAACGGAGACGATTTTGACCTCCGATACCTTGCTCACCGCGCCTACAACTTGGGCTTCAACAAAAAAGACATCCCCATTAACATCGGCAAACGCGTCTGCCTATTACGCTATGGAATCCATATAGACCTCTACAAGTTCTTCTTCAACCGCAGCGTTCAAATCTACGCTTACGGGGGGCGCTACAAAGATGTCAGCCTCGACGATGTCGGCAACGCCTTAATCGGCACACAAAAAATCCACATAGACAAAGACTTTGGCGACCTTAACTACAGTGAACTAGCCGCTTACTGTTTACGTGATTCTGAAATCACATACAAGCTGACTAGTTTTGACAACGACTCCGCCATGAAGTTGCTGCTTGTACTTGCCCGAATCAGTAGCATGCCAATGGAAGACGTAAGTAGACAAGGTGTAAGCCGCTGGATACGCAACTTTATGCACCGGGAACACCGCAAACGTAACATGCTTATACCTAATGCTGAAGACATCCTCACCAAGAAAGGCAAAACCAGCACAACCGCAGTTATCAAAGGCAAAAAATACAAAGGCGCCATAGTGGTGGAGCCAACGCCGGGAGTACATTTTAACGTTGCCGTTATGGACTTTCCCAGTCTGTACCCCTCTATTATCAAAGTCTGGAATCTAGGTTATCAATCCATCTGCTGCAATCATCCAGGTTGCAAAGGGCACACGATCCCAGATACCCCGCACTGGGTTTGTACAGAGCAAAGGGCGCTTGAGAGTCTCCTTATAGGTTCGCTTAGGGATTTGCGTGTGCGATGGTACAAAAGTCGTGCCAAAGATAAATCCTTACCACCGGAATTGCGCAGTTGGTATAATACCGCGCAGGGAGCGCTCAAAGTCATCTTAAATGCCAGCTACGGTGTCTTTGGAGCTGACAGCTTTGACCTTTACTGTCCGCCGGTTGCAGAAGCAACTGCTGCTATCGGACGCTACAGTATCACCCAAATCTTAAAGCATGCTGAAGCAGTGGGAATCAAGGTGCTTTACGGCGACACCGATAGTGTATTTTTGAAAAACCCAACTAAAGAACAAATCGAAGACGTTGTCCACTATACTGAACACGAGTTGGGCATGGGTATAGACATGGAAAAAATGTATCGCTACGCCGTTTTTAGTTCCCGTAAGAAAAACTATCTGGGTGTATTAGAAGATGGCAGCGTTGACGTAAAAGGGTTGACAGGCAAGAAAAAACATATACCCCTCTTCATCAAGGATGCGTTTAACCAGATGAAAGAACGGTTAGCAAAAGTCAAGAACCCAGAGGATTTCGAGAAAGCGCGAAAAGACATCGCAAATATTGTTCGGGAACGTTACAATGTTCTTAAACGTCGTGAGTGGGGCGAGATGAATGACCTTGCGTTCCATGTAGTTTTGGGTGATGCGCTTGAGCATTACACTAAAACAACTCCTCAACATGTGAAAGCTGCAAGAATCTTGGCTGAAAGCGGTAAGGAACTCCGTGCGGGTGATCTCATCAGCTTTGTCAAAGTCAATAGTAATAAAGATCGCGTAAAACCCGTAGAGCTAGCAACAAGAAACGAAGTTGACGTCGACAAATACACCGCTTATCTACACAGTACATTTGACCAAGTATTAGACGCCTTAGGTCTTAATTTTGACGAAATCATTGGATTAACACGACTTGAAAGTTTCCTCGGAGCCTAATCACAACTTTTGCTCAAATGAACCTTTAATTTATTTTGTTGATTTCATTATGTTTTCGAATCGTGTGTTGCTGATGGGGTGATAGCTGAGGATTTTGCCATTGTAGATTATGCAGAATGTTCCAAACGCGCAGGGTGAACGCTTAGCCAGCTCAGAAGTTGCCAAATCGATCAAGTTTGTTTTAAGTCCCAATGTTTTGGAGGTTTCTAAGATTTTATCTACATTTTTTACAGAATAAGGGCACTGCGGAGAACGGAGGATGGTTAAGCCGTCACTGTGGCTTTCCAATTTAGGAATGTTGAACTTGGGGTCGGCGGAGTCGGCATGGAATTTTAGGACTAAGAGTTCAAAGTCAGGCTTAGCTTTATCAATGACTGAGAAGCCTTTTTTGAGGAATATGTCTTTTTTTGCCATGAAGGGTCCTTTTCGGGTAACCACTGCGACTCCCTTCATACCTGCGTCTTTGGTTTCCTTTATGCAGGCATCAAGCATGGCCGAAGCGTAGCCCTTGCCTTTAAACTCACTTTTAAAGCCGACGAAAATGCAGTGAATAAACATGAAACCATCCGCAACTACGGGTCGATGAGCGTATTTTCCAGGGATGTATTCCAGCATGCCTTGGTAGCCTCCTGTTTTGGAAACAAGTGCCTTAATCCGCAGCCCCAAATGGTAGTATTTTTTGAACCATTCGATTTTTCGTCGTAGTTCCAGATGTCTAGTTACGTTTTTGTATCCGCAGACGCCAAAATCTACAATGTTCTCGGGTGTGAGGTCGATTATGGAGATATCGTTTGCTTCTTGGTTTTGCTGCAACTTCATTTTCCCCTAAGAGTTAAAAGTTCATTGCGGGTTTAAGCATTTAGATTAAGCTTGAGAGCCTTCTTGGGTTAACAAATTGCCTCTCCTACTCTTTTCTCCTTCATAATATGATCAATATTACAGTTCAAATTTTCGGTGTTTGGCGGCAATGACTTCTCTTAAAGTCTGCTGCATTTTTCGAGCATCAATGTCCAAGATAGGTGATTCACATATTATAGTTGGATGCATCCCAAAATCCACGAACACCTCTGCCAGCATTCGAAATTCTGGTCCGTACCTCTCTTCATCAAGGGTATGGTGACGTTTTTCTCCTTGACTGCTGAATTCGATTTTAGAGAAATGGCAATGCATGTTTCGTAGGGTTTGGGTGCCTAGTTTTTCCTCCACTTTTTCAGCAATTTTGCGGAAGTCCTCAACTGTCTTAAATGCGCCTTGATGCAGCGCGTGTAGATGTCCCCAGTCAATTACAAGTTGAGCTGCTTCGACTTCTTGATTGATGGCGATTATTTCATCTATGTTTCCGACTTGAAATTTTCTGCCCATTGTTTCCGGTCCCAACTTGGCCTTTAAGCCGAGACTTTTCATTTCAGCACTGATTTCTTTGAGGGCAGTTAAACATTGTTTGAAGGCAAAATCCTTTTCGAACTTGCCGTAAAATCCATTGTGAAAAACAACAACGTAAGCTCCCATCCAATCTGCAGCAGTTGCTGCGGCGATTAAGCGTTGTTTGCTGGCTTCAACCACTTCTTTTTTGCCTGATAAATTAACAAAGTATGAGCCGTGCATGCTGAGGCGAACATCGTTTTTTTTGCATTCCTCCCCAAGTTTCTGGGCGTCTTCCGTCTTTATCTGCGGTTTTGCACCCCAACGTGATGCTTGATACTCTAGAGCGTCAAGTCCTTCTTCACGCAAGAGTTTTGGTACATCAGCTGTAGTCGCGCCTAGCATCCTGAACATTGGGGGTACGCCTGCTGGACCAAAACGTGTGTGCTCAGCCATAGAATCCCTTTTTCACCCTAAAGGCTGCGTGGGCAATAACGTTTTCTCTAAAAGTTAGTCAGCGGTGCAGATTCTACTTTTTTGTTTGCTTCTTTTTAGAGAAATTGTGTTATGTTTGGAATCGGCACAAAAAAGTGGATATAGATAGTTACTGCAAGTATTCCTGCAGTAATTGCCAACAAAACAAAATCCCCCCTGTGCAGTTTTAGAGCATACAGATTACTGCGTCTTTTTGTTGCTCCCCAAGCACGTGACTCCATGGCTTCTGCAAGCTCAAGGCTACGCCGAATAGCGCTAACAATTAACGGGATGAGAACAGGAACGTAATTTCTAATTCTTTTAAGCAGGTTGCCTTTTTCGAGTTCGAGCCCTCGAGCTTTTTGGGCATCCATGATTGTTTGGGCTTCTTCTGCCAGAACTGGAACAAATCGTACTGCAGTTGTAAAAGCAAAAGCGAATTCATAAGGCACTTTTGACTCTTCCAGCGCCAACCCCAAATGGTCAGGGGAGGTAGTTAAGAAGAAAACTGAAAACGATTCTACTAACACCACAAACCTCAAAGTTAATGAAACCGCATTTTCCACTGCTTCAGCAGTTATCGTATACCCTGAGGTAAAGTAAACTGTTGCTACATTAACTAAAAATATGAACGTGGCCAAAAAAGCGGCTCCCCGCAAAGATCTTAACCATTGTTTTTGGACATGAGCAAGCAAAACGAAAGGAATTTGCATTAAAAACAGAATAGCCAGTGGAATAATTTGTGAAAAAAGTATTGCAACAATAAAGATTGCAATAACGTAAACAAACTTGATTCTTGGATCTAAATTATGGATGGGAGAATAGACTTTTCGGAATCTTAAACCGTCAAAAACACTCATAGACGGCGTCGACTCTCCTTAGCTTTCATTAAGATGTCCTTTGCTTCGTAAATATCAATGACATCTTTAGGCAACCCCAAAGCTGAAAGCTTGGTGAAAACTTGGGCAATCTGCGGCAAAACTATAGACGACATCTCCAAAATCTCTGGATCAGTTAAGATTTTTTTACCTTCACCATCAGCAACAATTTTGCCCTCTTTCATTAAGACTACGCGTGGGTTACATTCAGCTACAAACTCAACATCATGGGTTACGGTTACAACTGTTTTCTTTTGAGTTTGCAGTTGCAAAATGAATTGACGCAATTTTTCTTTTTGCTCATGGTCCTGTCCAATTGTTGGCTCGTCTAAAATCAGTGTCTGTGGATCCCACGCCAAAACCGAAGCTAATGCCACTCGTTTCCGTTCTCCACCGCTAAGCAGAAACGGAGAGGTTTTCCTATACTGGGTTAACGATAAAAGATTCAAAGCCCAAGTGACACGTTCATCTATTACCTCAGGCTTAAAGCCAAAATTTTTTAGCGCAAACCCTATTTCTTCTTCGACTGTTTCGCTGAAGAGTTGATGATCGGGATTTTGGAACACAAAGCCAACATTTCTTGCCAGTGAGGCAACACTGGATTTGGTTGTTTCAACTCCGTTTATACAGACAGTTCCTTTAGAGGGTTTTAAGAGCCCGTTGAAGTGTTTAACAAAAGTTGATTTTCCTGCGCCGTTTTGCCCCATTATCGCTACGAATTCACCGTTTTGGATGGTTAATGAGACACCCTTCAAAGCCTCCACCTTGTTGGGATACGAATAGTGCACGTTTTCTGTCTCAATCACTTGGGCAACAACGTCTCCAAAAGTTGATTTGCTAACTCCTCTGATGACAGCGGTGTTTTATCGGCAAGACCAAAGCTTTCTTTCTTTAACATTTGATAGAGAAGAGTTGCTTTAGGAATTCCGACACCCATTAAGCGAGTTTCTTCGGAACTTAGGATTTGGCGAGGGTCGCCTTCTAAACGAATTTTTCCCTTGTCCATCACAATAAGATGATTTGTGTATTTTGCAGTTAAATCTAAACGGTGTTCAACCAAAACCACCGTAATTCCCTGTTGCTTGTTTAGTCTGTGAATGACCTCAAAAATTTTTTCTGCGCTGCGTGGGTCAAGAAAAGAAGTCGGTTCATCCAAAACGATGATTTCAGGGTTCATCGCCAAAACAGACGCAATCGCCACCCTTTGCTGTTGACCGCCTGAAATTTCATGGGGCGACCGCTCTCGAATGTCGTATATGCCTGTTTGGTTTAATGCCCAATCAACTTTCTGACGCATTTCTTCACGGGGGACTCCGTTGTTTTCTAAACCAAAAGCAACGTCTTTCTCAATTGATAAAGCAAAAAGTTGGTTTTCGGGGTTCTGAAAAACTAAGCCCACATGCTTGGCCATTTCATAGGTATGGTGTTGCAGGGTGTTGATACCAGCAACAGAGATTTCACCTTTTACATCGCCTTGATAAAAATGCGGCACCAAACCGTTGAAAGTTCTACATAGTGTAGTTTTTCCGCAGCCACTTGGACCAGTAATTAAAACAAACTCGCCCTTCTCTATACTGATGGATACATCGTCAATGGATGATTTTAACGCACCAGGATAAGTGTAGGTGAGGTTTTTTATTTCAATTATAGCCATTTTGTGTATGCTCATCTTAAGCGTGAGAGTTTTCTCATTTAAGCGTAGCTACACTTTTTTGGCTATTTTCTGCTTTAACAACAAAAGACATTGGTCAAGGGCATCTTTGATTTCGCCTTTGCCGCTTACTCCTGCAGCCATAGCGTGTCCTCCTCCTGTACCCTTCAAAAATTCTCCCAAAGGAGTTGCTATGTCTATACCTAAATGAACCCCAGCATGTTCATTAAACTGACGGATACTGCGTAGGCTCAACTCAACTTTTCCATTCTTTTTTCCCGCAACAGCCGACATGTGCGCGCCTATATCCACTAACGCCTTAGCCGCCGGAGCCTGGTAAGCGCTGACATGGGATAATGCAATTATCCATCCTTCAACCTTTACGACCCTAGCTCTTTTACATGCTTTTAGTTTCGCCACTCGCTCTGAGGGCTCAATGGGCAGAGCGTATTGGGCTAAAGTTGCCTGAGCATTGATGCCTACAGCTACCAGCTTGGCAACAACTTCAAATGTTGGAGAATTAGCCAATGCAAAGTGACGTGTATCAAATGCGATGCCAACAAACAACGCAGTGGCTTCGTTAAGGTTAGGCGTAACGTCTGCTTGACTGTAGAGGCGGTAGATTAATTCACAGTTAGCAGCAGCTTTATCGTCGACCATGCAAACCCTGCATACCCGTAATGTTTCTGCACTTGGGGCATGATGGTCGATTATTATTTTTGGCGCTGCGGACTTCTTTATGACATCCGCAACTTCGTCAAGCTGCTCGACGGTATTCATATCTAAAAGGACTATGACCTCCGCAGATTCGATGTTGGGTTTAAGATTTACCGAAATCGGTATGTTATCCAATAGAGTTTTTGAAGGTTTGTTAATACCTTGGGGGCAACCTATCTCCACAACAACATCAGGCAAGAACCTTTTTAGCAACCCCTGCAAGGCGTAAGCTGAACAAATCGCGTCAGCGTCAGCATTTCGATGACACAAAAGTAAAACAAAAGAAGCCTTCTGTTTCTTTAAGGTTGATAAGATTTCTTTAAAGCTCATTTTATCTTTCTCAAAAAGTTTTCAGTTGCTTTATGTGCTTCATCCACCGCTTTCTTAACCAAAGCTTCTGCGTCTATATCTTTTGCTTGGGGTGATAAGACTAGCTCGATTTCTACATTAACGTTTACGGGTTTAGTTCCCTCGGCTTCGACACTAATGTCTAACCGGTCAACTTGTTTGCTGGAAATCTCAGAGAAAACGTATTTTCGGGCTGCTTCTTCTGCGGTTTGACATAAAAGTTCGATTTGCTCAGTGGTTAGCTCTGGAATGCCGAGCTCTACCATCAAGCATACAATCCTTTTAGGACAAAGGTTGACCTGAGACGGGGCTAAGGTCTTCTTGAAGTTTTGTTTGGGCTTCTTTAACTTGGCTGCGTATCCTTTCTTCTTGTCTGGCAATTACGGCGCTACGTGTACCCAAAAGGTCTTTACGTTCGGTTAATTCTTCAGAGACCTTGGCTTTTTCAGCTTTAACCAGAAGTGAACCTATTGCTTTGTACATGATTGCGTCATCAGCCGTTTTTGTAAGCTCTGCCAAGGTTTGTTCAACTTCATTCTTTTCCATTTCAACCTGCTGTTTCTGTGCCAAAATAGATTGTAAGGTCTGTTGCAGTTGCTGTAACCTCAGAAGCCTTTCTTGAACATTAGGCGGTAATTTCGATAGATCATCACTCAAATCTAAATCCTTCCGTACCCAGAAAAGAGAAGCACTCTTAATTAAGCATTTCCAACCTAAAAAGGGATTTAGTCAGCAGTTAGAGGGCGGTTGAATTCCAGTAATAAACGTGGCGATAACCCATATTAGCCACTGGAAACGCGGGGTCTTGGTATACTATATCAAGTTGGGTGCCATAGTAACCCAATAGCATGCTTGTTATCATTGCAACTTGGCTTATTCGGTTGTCTGTTGTCGTTGTCCAGAAACCCCAAATAGTGTCGTTAGGGTGACGCATACCCCAGCCAAAATTCTGTGGCAACACCAAAGCTGCGTTGGGAACACTTAAATCCGGAAATTTCTGAGTTGTTATGTCGTTCCAGAATCTGTAGAGGTAAAAGAATTGGTCATTGCCCAATGTTCCATAATGTCCGTCTTCGTATGGATAGTTGAAAACAGTGATGAATTTTGCACCCGCTTGGTAGGCTGCCGTCATTTGATTGTAAATTTGGTATCCTTCGTCAAGGTAAGGTGAGGAATCGTATTTCCAAGTGATCATGGCGCCCCACTCTTTATCCTGCATGCGTGCAGCACCTTTAACTAACGCTATCTGTTCGGCTACACTGGCATTCCAACCGAGTTCCGCAAACATCACATTGTATCCGCCCAAATAATCCCACCAGTATAAGCCATAATCAGAGGTGAAGGTGGTTATTCCGGCGTTGTTTAACTCGACAAAACCAGGATCCGATTTTAACACCCCGTTTACAAAGAAATTAGCTTCTAAATCATAGTTTTGAGGTAACGTTCCGTTAATCATTGTGTCTTTCATTTTTTGGTAAATTTGGTAGAGGAGATCTGTTGTTTCCCAACCAATTTTGTTCAGGTTTTCGCCGTTGATGAGTCTAAACCAGTTAGCCCAATCTCCATCAAGTTGGATTCCGCCTGGCTCATCGTTGTAATATATTCCTAAGAATTTGCCTCCCCAACGTTGGTTCCATCTTTCAATTGTATCATTTATTGGTTGCTGCCAAAACCATGTAGAGTCACTTTTATTGTCCACAACGTCAATGCCCAAGTTGACAATTATGCTTAAACCCTTAGCAACCGCATAATCACAAACTTCCTCTACGTTTGTTTCGTTTCGGCTAAGAGCATTTCTGCCTGAATCTAAAATGAATAGGTTTGTATAACCCTCAACGCGGTCGATTAACGTTTTCGCATCTTCTGTGGTGTCTCCTCCATAAGCAATACCAACATAAACTCCGGGATCAGCTTTTGCTGGAGTAGCATTAGAATAAAATAACTGCACACTAAAAATGGAAACTCCCAAAATTACAACAAGGAAGACTATACTCGCAATTTTTACTGCTCGTTTAGAAACACTGCTCATGCTAAAGTCTGATAATACACTGTTTGTTCGTTCCCTTATATTTTCTGTAAAAAAACTAAAAAACAACTACAAAACAAGACGTGCAAGATTTATCATTGATATAGAAGGGTTTGCTGCCTTACTCGAAGGTGAGGACAGTAACTATAACGCCATGTTTAGCATAAAAAAATTGTTGCAAGGTTATGTAGTTTGTGTGAAGTCTTTTTTAACTAGGCTGCGTAACCAACACTTATGGAGCGAAAAATTTTGGACCGCGCTAAAGTCCAAAAAGAAGAGTTGGATCATCAAGATACACGTTTCTTAGCAGTCTATGTTGAATCTAAAAACTCATGTATGGTTATGCTAAGCGAAAAAGAAGACAAACTTGGAACAATGGCAATCGCTGTACCCAAACCCCAAAACATGGTTGGCTCAGTAACCTCATCGATACTGTTGGGTGACAGAAACATTATTTCAGCACGTATGTTTGCTGAATATGTGGCTTCAAAAAAGGGCAAAATCGCAGTAGTCTCAGTCTACCTAGAAAAAGCTACCGAGATTCAGGCACAAGAGTTTTTCATGAATCTAATTGACAAAGTCCTTAAAGCCGAAAGTCAAAAAGAACCAACCGCCATCTAATTCCCCACAAATTGGCGCCTTGATGATTAAAAAAATCACAGACCAGGATTTTAAAAAGATTTTGGAAGTAATCAATCAAGCCGCAGTAGTCTACAAGGGAAAAATTCCAGTTGACTGCTGGAAAGAACCATACATGAACGCCCAAGAATTGAAGGAGGGCATCAACAGCAAAGTTCAATTCTATGGGTGCCTTGAAAATGATCGCCTAATTGCCGTCATGGCGATTCAACCCGTTAAAGATGTCACACTAATAAGGCATGCTTACACAATTCCCAGTCGCCAACGACAAGGGAAAGGTGAAAACTTGCTCAATTATCTATTGAATTTAGCTAGAACCCGACGCATTTTGGTAGGCACTTGGGAGTCTGCGCCGTGGGCAATCAAATTCTACCAGAAACATGGTTTTCAGTTACTTTCGAGAGAAGAAACAAATAATCTGCTAAAAAAATACTGGAATATTCCCAACCGACAAGTTGAAACCTCAGTTGTTCTTGAATTAAAAAGGCTAAAATCATGAAAACCGTTTTGCTAAAAGTGGAGCCAGAAAATCCTGACTTAACAAAGATCCAAGTTGCAGCGGACATAATTCGAAGTGGTGGGTTAGTTGCTTTTCCAACTGAGACGGTTTACGGTTTAGGAGCAGACGCACTTAACCCTGAGGCTGTTGCGGCTCTTTTTGAAGCGAAGAAACGACCCTTGGACAACCCTCCCATTATCCATGTTGCAAATGTACACGCAATTGATGCCTTAGTTGAGGAAGTTCCTCAGAAAGCCAGATTGCTAATAGAGCGTTTTTGGCCTGGCCCTTTGACCTTAATCTTCAAACGCTCCACTAAAGTTCCAAGCTTAACTACCGCAGGATTAGACACAATCGCAATTCGCATACCAAACCACAAAGTTGCTCTAGCCTTGATCAATCAAAGTCAACGCCCCATCGCAGCGCCTAGTGCTAACCTCGCAGGTAAACCAAGCCCTACAACCGCTCAACACGTTTGTGAAGACCTCGGCGGCAGAATCGACATCATAATTGACGGCGGAGCAACCAAAATCGGAGTAGAATCCACCGTTGTTGACCTAAGCGTTGATCCACCATTGCTTCTTCGACCTGGCGGGACGTCTTTCGAGACATTAAAAAGAGCCCTTGGCAGTCTGGAACTTCATCCATTTGTTGACGCAGAAGAAGAATTAACACTGCAACAAATTAGGTCTCCTGGAATGAAACATAAACATTATGCGCCAAAAGCTGAAGTGATTTTGGTGGAAGGTAATATTGAAGCTACAGTGATAAAAATCAAAGAGCTATCTGAATCTTACAAGCACAAAGGCTTCAAAGTGGGAATCTTGGCAACCGATCAAACCCAAGAAGCTTACACAACTGACGTTGTTCGATCTCTTGGCAGCCGTTTCAACATAGTTTCTGTTGCTCAAAACCTATTTCGTCTTCTGCGTGAAGTTGACGCTTTGGGTGTTGATGTTATAATCACTGAGAGTGTGCCCTCTGAAGGTCTTGGTTTGGCCGTTATGAATAGACTCAGGAAAGCTTCAGGCTACCACATAATCAAAGCGGGGTAGGTCTCTTAATTGCTGAAACTAAAGAGAATACCTGTCTGTAGGCGTGAAGGTGTAGCAGAAAACTGATTTTGCATCAACATTAAGGCTGTTTATCCGAATAATTGGCATACCTCTGAGAAAAATTTATATCCTAAAGATCTGTCTTTCCGTTTAGAATTATTTGGTATTGGTGAAGAAAATGTCTCAAGGTTCAGGAAACATTCCCGTTCTTGTATTAAAAGAAGGCACAGGCCGATCAACCGGTCGCGAAGCCCAAAGAAACAACATTATGGCTGCAAAAATCGTTGCCGAATCAGTTAAATCAACGCTCGGTCCATGCGGCATGGATAAAATGCTTGTAAGCAGCATGGGCGACGTTGCAATAACGAACGACGGTGCAACAATCATGAAGGAACTTGACGTTCAACATCCAGCAGCAAAAATGCTAGTAGAGGTTGCAAAAGCCCAAGACAATGAAGTTGGCGACGGAACAACTACCGCTGTTATCCTTGCTGGAGAATTACTTGCAAAAGCTGAAAGCTTACTTGACAAAAACATACATCCAACAGTTATTATCGATGGTTATAAAAAAGCCAGCGACGAAGCTATGAAGATTATCGATAAAATCTCCATCCCCATAAAATTCGAAGATGACAAGACACTCAAAGAAGTAGCAATCACATCCATATCGAGCAAAAGCATAAACGTTGCAGAAGACCATTTTGCAAAAATAATCGTTGAGTCGGTAAAACAAGTCAGTGAAAAAATCGACGACAAATATGTAGCCGACATTGACCTCGTTAAAATCGTAAAGAAACACGGCAAAAGTCTAGACGAAACAGAACTAGTCAAAGGTATGGTTATTGACAAAGAAATAGCAAGCAGTGGTATGCCCAAACTTGTTGATGGAGCAAAAATTGCCCTCTTAAACGCTAAGATTGAAATCGAAAAAACAGAGTTCGATGCAAAAATCAACATTGAAAGTCCAGATCAAATGAAAATGTTCCTTGATGAAGAAGAACGCATGATTAAAGATATGGTTACATCTGTGCAGAAATCTGGTGCAAATGTAATTTTCTGTGAAAAAGGCATTGACGATATGGCACTGCATTTCCTTGGCAAAGCAGGTATTATTGCAGTCAAGAGCGTTAGTAGCAGTGACATGGAGAAACTCTCCAAAGCAACAGGGGCAATGATAGCTGCGAGCGTAAAAGATCTTGCGGCAAACTCGCTTGGCAAGGCTAAACGTGTAGAAGAAGTCAAAATAGGTGATGACAAACTCATCTACATTCGCGACTGCAAGAATCCTAAAGCAGTAACAATTGTAATCCGCGGTGCATCCAATCACGTAATCGATGAAGCTGAACGAAGTCTACACGATGGACTCTGTGTGGTTAGAAACGCAATTGAGGATGGAAAAGTAGTTGCAGGCGGAGGCGCCCCCGAAGCAGAAATATCAAAGAATCTGCGCACATTTGCAGTTAAAGTCGGAGGTCGGGAACAGCTCGCAGTTGAAGCATTCGCAGACGCAGTTGAAGAAATCCCCTTAACCCTTGCTGAGAATGCAGGCTTAGATCCCATTGACATTATGGTTGCCCTACGTAGTGAGCATGAGAAACCAAACAGCAAAACATTTGGCATCGAAGTAACCACAGGAAAAATCGTCGACATGTACAAAAAAATGGTGATTGAACCCCTCCGGGTAAAGCAACAAGTTATAAAATCAGCAACAGAAGCAACTAACATGATACTGAAAATCGACGACCTCATCAGCATAAAAAGCGGCGGCAAGATGCCTCCAATGCCTCCAGGAGGAATGGGCGGCATGGGTGGCATGGGCGGAATGCCTGGCGGTATGGGCGGCATGCCCTACTAAGCCCCAAACTTTTCTTTTTAGTAGTTTAATTATTAAGTCAAAGTTTGTTTGTTCGTTTTTCTATACTGCAATTTTTTTAAGTGTAACCTTATATTCGGAATTGCAGATTTATTTTTGTGTCTTGGAGGCCTATCTGTGAAGCATGTAAAGATTTCAGCATTTGACTGCCCTGATGCATGGTTCAAAACATTAAATACCATATGGAAAGAAGGCGACGTTTTTAGAGTTGGCTTCGGGTCAGAGGAGACTGAGACTAAGAAACTGAATCTTTCGATTGAAATCACAAACCCTGAAAATAGACCATTAGTAAGCGAAAAAGCGCCATGTGACTTTAAGTATGTTCAAGGTTACGCACTGGAATATTTATGGTGCGGAGAAAAACAAGAGGATGAAACCTACACCTACGGCAGTCGTCTAAATCATCCGATTGACCAAGTTGAAGAAGCAATAAAAAGATACATAGAAGAACAACAGGACCGGCAGGTCACGATGGTTATTAGGCTTCCGAGTGACATAAAAAAATACAGTGAAAACCATAAAAAAAGTGAACCGCCCTGCTTGAGTTTGATTGATACCGAAATTCTTGAAAATCGAATGCATTTTACCTGCTATTTTCGGAGTTGGGATGCTTTTGGCGGTTTGCCTGCCAACATTGCTGGGCTGCAACTTTTCAATGAGGCATTCGTTAACGAAATAAATGAACGCGGCAATATGTCCCTCAAAACTGGTAAACTGATTTTCCACTCAAAGAACTGCCATATATATCAACGACAATATAATCTGGTCAGAGAACTTTTAGAACCCAAAGGCAGCGCAAAAACCAGATTAGCTAAGACCCTTCAGCAAACCAAAGAGTAGGCATCAAAATTGTTTTTTTGTGGGGTAACTTAGTGATGTCCACGCCGTCATTCCTCCAAGCACGTTAATTGTGTTTTTAATCCCTGCACGTTCCAGTATGCTTATGGCGATGCTTGTTCGGTTTCCGACGGAACACATGACGGCAATAGGCTTGTCGAATGGCAAGGAAGTGACTTTGTCTGGTAGATCGGCGAAGAAAATTAGTTTAGCCCCTTCAATGTAGCCGTCATCTCTCCACTCGATAGGCTCGCGGACATCCAAGAGTGTAACTTCACCTTTTTCCATTTTCCTTTTAATTTCAATAACTGACATCGTCGGGTTACTGCTAAGCGGTTTTCCAGCTTCTTGCCACTCGTTTATGCCCTCGCAAAGGTAACCGCAAAGGTTGTCGAGACCTAACCGCCTAAATCTTGGAACTACCACGTCAATGTCTTCTGGTCGTTCATTTACAAAAAGCACATATTGATTAGTTTCGAGGAGAAAGCCTGGGTAAATGCTGGTTCCGCCAAGCCATATACTTAGTGAGCCCGGGATATGTGAACCTGCAAACGCGTAAGGTAAACGTGTGTCTACAATATTCACTAGCTCGTTACCAACTTCTTCTTCAAACTCCGATTGTGATAGAGGTTTAGGGTAAGAGCACTCGTTCAGTAGGGGTGCTCCGTTCTGATTATATTCCTCCATCTTTTTGAAATATTTTGGCACAATAAACTCGTCGCGAAGACACTTTTGGATAAATTCTTCCTTGCTTAGCTGAAGATACGAGTTGGTTTTTTTCTCATAGCCGATTGTGGTGGGTTCTTGTCCGTTTATGCCGTGACCGCAAACGCTGCCCGCACCATGTCCAGGATAAACTAGAACGTGATTGCCCAAAGATAGTAGTTTTTCGTGGAGGCTAAAGTAAAGTTTTTCAGCCTGAATCGGTTGCGCGGTTTTGCCATAAAGGTCTGTTCGCCCAACAGAGCCAGCAAACAAAGTGTCTCCCGTGAGAACCATATTAGGTTCAGAGCTTTCAGGGGGATAAACAAGGTAGCTTAGGGATTCATTTGTGTGTCCTGGTGTGTAGAGACTTTTTATTTTGGAGTTTCCTATGTTTAAGCTGTCGCCATCATTGAGGTTGTGTTGACCATATTTGAAGGGCAAAGAGTTCCCATGGCCAATTTCCGCCTCTGTCATGTTTTGAAGTTCAAGCGAACCCACAACGTAATCTTCGTTTCGATGCGTTTCAAGAATGTACTTAATTTGAACACATTTTTCTCTAGCTATTTTCGTGTAGACTTCACAGTCACGTCTAGGATCAACAACTGCCGCTTCATTTCCTTCAGATAAGAAGTAACTATTGTGAGCTAACCCTTCAGACTTTATTGTTTTCAGCTGCATTTAATCACCAGGATAATTGCAAAGAAAAAAATTGAGTGCTTCGAAAACATGGATGGGCAAATACCCTTTAATTGAGATTTATTTCTCCGCGACAAAATAATTTATCCTCAACAAAAATATCAACGACCATTGAGATTTATTCTTTTCTAAGGCCTCTTCGGAGTAATATTTTATAGCTTACCGGCGTAATTGTAAATGAGGAATTAAGTTATGGGTCACAACATGGCTTCGTGGAAACTTCTGGAAGAGATGGTCATAGAAGTAAAGAAAAAAGGCGTAAGTATTCCAGAGAACATAATGGGTGATTTAAGATCCGCCAAATCCATGATAAAACTCCATTGTACCCAAGCACAAGGAGCTGGTGACGCTCTTCAGAAAGCTGAAGAATTATCGGCGAACGTCGAAGCCTTTATTGTAACTGAAGCCCAGAAGCTTTTTGGTTCGGAAAAAGTTGATTCATGGCTCAGGAGATTAGAGGAAGCAAACGCTGAAGTCTGTGAAGAACCTCTTATTGAAAACAAGTTTGTCACAGGTGTTCCACGAGACCAAAAATGGGTTCGTGTAGAACCAATAAACACCCTGTCAACCCAGCGTTTAGGTCAATTAGCTAAAGAGCAAAATCTTCAAATTACTCCGCAAAAAGACGGTAAACTTGTTGTGTACGGGCAAAATGAAAGTTTAAAAGAATTCATCAAAAAAATGACCCAAGAATCTAAATTATAATCGAAAAAACCCAAGTTTTGATTTCAATAACGACTAAGGGTGCTCTCGAGATACCTATTTTTGGACAATAGTCGTTCGGCAAGTTGAAGTTCGGCAACGGTATTGATGTTAACAGCCAGTTCTTCTTGAGTCATCAAGTAAATGTCTTGGTCAAGCCATTCATCGCTATACCTTTTGTGTCCGTCAATGACATTTATTCCGACTGGAACAACGTCTTTGTTGTCATTTTTGAAAGAGTATTCTATGCACATGCCTAGTTTTGCTTTGGTTTCCAGCGGAACTGCAACTGTCAACGCAGGTTTGCCGCAAACCCCATAGCGGTTAACAACAGCATTAATCATTTCAGGTTTTACCAACGGCAAGTCAGCTGAGATAGCTAAAAAAACGCCAAACTTGAGGGTTTGGACAACATAGCCCATATCTGAAACGTAGTCTTTGCCTGGGGTTTGGATCACTTCCACACCGAGCTGAAGCATCATTGCAGTGGTTCTTGGTGTATTTTCAGTTGTAGCAACTATAATCCTGTCGATTTTCTCAGCGTTTTTCAAGGCTGCAAGCACGTATTCAATAACGGGTTTACCGCAAACTCTGACAAGCGGTTTTTCCTCGTTGAGTTTCATGCGTGTGCCTTTTCCGCCAGCCATGACAAGCGCAGTTACCGTACAACCACCGCCAACAAAACAATCACACAAACCAACCTTGTTAAATCGTTAGTTGCCCCAAAGACGTCTCCAGTTACGCCCTTAAAGTGTTTATGCGCAACCGCAACCATTGCCAAACCAGCTAAAATAGCGCTTAAAACAACAAAGATACCTGCTAACCTCAAAAAAATCAATCCAATCATGAAAGAAATAGTTAATGCCACCAGAAGTCTCCAGTTGCCTCCTCGACCATGCATAGCCTCCAGAAAGGGTGAATTCATACCTTGATGGATGGATTTACCTGCCCAAGCGGCAACAACCATTGAGAGTTTTGCGCACATTTCGACAACTATAATTGCGGGGAATACGAGGGGAACATTGAATCTTCCAACTGGTACACCTAGTGACCCTATTGCTAGTGCAGTAATAAGCATAGTCAAGATACCCAATGATAAACCGCCCGCACCTGTAAGTTGGTCATGCATTACGTCAATTTTGTGTTCAGGCGTTCCGTGTGCCATCACGCCGTCGCCAAAATCCAGTAAACCATCCGTGTGGTGTAGTCCAGTCATCCATAATAGCAATGCAAAAACTAACGCGCCTGCCACAATGTCTGGCAAAAACCGGAACGCAACTATTCCAAACAAGGCTGCTAACAATCCGATAAACGCACCCAGAAAGGGAAAAGCCCACATGCTTCGTGCGCAGTCAGTCAGCAGGTCCTTATCCATGGCGATTGGGAAAACTGTTAAGAACGATAGTAGATTTTTTAATTGTTTAACGACCAAGCACTTCACTTTATGCCCATCAGTAAGGCATAGTTACGCTCTATTTCCTTAAGAAGTATATCCTTTGTGACTGCGCTGCCCGTTTTTGCCATCGCTGCGATCGATGCACCGCCTGCTCCTACACCTTCTTTGACCAGTCCAGTCTCATAGATTCGCAAACCAGGATACTTTGCCATACTAAAGTCTAGGTCAGCTGCAATAATTGGCACTTGGCAAAACTGCTTAACTATGCCGCATATGTCAGACTTTACGTCCTTTGCCACCCACCGTGTCGTTCCCACAGCTACGTTACAAAGTGATTCAGGGTTCAAAGCGTTAATTACTGCCAAAATCGCGGTCATCTGAGTCCCCCCAGCCATTAAAACTGGACCTTGCTTTGCTCCTCCGATAACTAAGCCTGCTAATGCCGCCATCATTGGATCTCCTATGCATGAAATTGCTTTTATCGGGTTTCGTTTTAGACTGCCGAATTTTTCACCTGCCGCTTTGAGACCCATCTCAACTACTTTGGCCTTCAAGTTGTGAGGGTTTTCAGGAAGGGTACTGCTGACTTTGCCTTGTGCCTTTATGCCTAAAGCTGTCAAGACACCGAGTGCTGTGGTTGTTCCACCTGGGATGCTCTCGCCGATAACAAGATAATCTGCTGTTTTAGCTAACTGTTCGCCCAGAATCTTAGCCCGTTCGATGACTTCTTCTACGTTATCAACTGAGTTGCCTGACCGGATATCTCTGCCGGAATTGCCTCCTAGTTCAACGTAGGGAATCTGCGGTTTAACTTTCACTCCGCCATTAACGACCAGCATAGGGATGTCTGATAAGTGTAGAGCCGACGTAGTAATCAAGGCAGGTGTCGGAATTCCATCAGGAGTGATGGGTACGCCTTGTATGGATTTACATTTGCCCAACAGCAACAATTCCGCGTCGGCTGGTGGAGTGAAATCGGTGAAGTCTGGGTTTGCGCCTGCCGCAGACAGTCCGGGGATTTTGCCGGTTTCTGTAGTGGCTATAGTGCAGATGAAAAGTGGGTTTTTTGCTTCTATTTCGTCCATGAAGGCTTTTGCTTTCAATTCGTTATTTGCAGTTAAGACATCCATTGGTGTTCCCTTTACTTGGGCAAAACTTTGAATTCTTTGATTTCCAGGTATCCAAAGCCGCCTTCTATCTTATATTTCTGTGTTTCTTGGATTTCAATCTTTTTCTTGAATGTGGGTCCGTCGGTTATTACGGTATGGTATTCTCCACCTTCTCCGCAAGCATCTACATTACCGAGTTTTAGGATGTCGTCATAGAATTTTCTGTCCAACTCTCTACCTAGCCACTCAACGCCAAGTAGGTCCAGTTTTGTGCGCACTACAGTGGCTTTGAAGCCTGTTTTGAGATAATCTAAGTAGATTTGTTTTGTATCATGCATCCACAGGGGCTTTATTGGTGTTAAACCAATTTCTTTGCAGACTCTGCCAAGCCAGCCTTCCTCATGGCCTGCCACTTCGTAGATGTCTCCTGTGACTAAGCCTTCTGCACCGTGCGCTTTGCTTTCAAGAAGTGCCGTTTTGAAGTCTTTCTCGTACGTTGATGCAGAAGTGATTTTTTTGATTAGAGGAATCCCTATAGCTTCGGCTTGAATGTCAAGAATTGTAGAGGGAATCATGTGGAAGTTTGATTTGGATTCACTCATCATCATAGTAAACAGATTGATTGCTTGGTGTCCCTGATGGGTCGCCAAGTAGTGTGCGTAGGCGCTGTCTTTGCCGCCACTCCATGAAGCAACAACTTTCATCTCTTTTTTCCTCCGATTTTATTTCACCTTTTTTCCATTACTTGGGTTACTATTTTTAGGTGACTGTGAAATTCGTTTGACATTAGGGAAAATAGCTCGGAAACGAATAAGCATAAAAATAAAGTTTTTTCGGTCAAATTTATAGATAATTTGCATTTTAGTGAAACTTTGACTCGAATAGATAAAATTTTCTTGATGTTTAGCAAATTATCACACAGACCATTTGGTTGGTTTATCTCATCTCTTCATATAAGCATTACGGTAAACAGAGTTACAATAGACTTAAAACAGTCTTTGTCTCTAAAAATGCTGTTGAAGTTCATGAATAACCAAAACCCGCCAATGTTAACTTACCTTGAGAACAAAGGCATTTCATTGCAAGATCTAATTGACAGCGCGCTAGAAATGTATGTCCCTCATCCAGGTGTAGAAACAGAAAAGAAAGCCACTGAATTGTTAAAAGAAGAATTCTTAAACATCCTGATGGACGTTAACGTTTCCACTCTTATAGTTGCTGCTTTCCATGCGCAAGAAGAAGCTGAAAACGGTCGAATTCCAGGCTTGACAAAGGAGCGTTTTTTGGGTAGACCAGGACTAATTGCTGATGAAATTTTGGGCGTAGCCTTAGCCACCTACATTGGCGGGTCAAGAGCAATGTTTGAATTCGTACGCTTCGACCAAGCAAAACCGGGTATCCTTAAGAAACTGCCTCCTTTGACAAACGACACCATAGGTGCATTGGTTGCGGGTGCATCTTCAAACATTTACACCAATTCCTTGAAGCATATTGAAACAAAACCCTAATTTTTCAATTTTTGATGCGCTCGAGCTTTTCCGGTATTTACCAGAAGCTTATAATATGGTGCCGATTGAGAATTTACTTGTTGGGCTCCATGGCTAAAACAAAGCTCTGTATTGTTACACACACTTTTTTGCCTCATGTTGGCGGAATCGAGAAAGTGGTCAATGAGCAGAGCAAGCGATTACAGAACAAAAATTTTGCGCCCACAATAGTTACAAACAGGATAGATACCCCAAAACGCTACGTGGTTGATGACGTACCTGTCAACTGCTATGAATCTTTGAACACAGGATTTCGACTGGGGATACCTTATTCGATTCCAACGGTGCCAAGCTTTGAAACCTTTGTTAAAGAAGTAAAATCAAGTGGAATAGTTCACGCTCATGGACACCCATATCTAACCTCGTTAACAGCCGCCAGGTTAGCCAAACTATACGACAAACCCTTTGTGCTTACCCAACACAACACCTTCATCGATTATAACAACATCTTTGATTACGTTGAGCGCCTAAACGATTTAACCGTGGGAAAACTGAACCTAAAAGCCGCTGACAAAATCATAGCAATAAGCGGTGCTACAAAAGATTATGTTTTGCGGTTAGGTGCCAAACCAAGCAAGGTTAAAGTACTCTACAACGGTGTGGACTTGAAGAAGTTTCGCCTAAACATAGGAAAACGGGAGGCGATGCGAAAGAAACTTGGTATCCTCAAAGATGCTGTTGTCGCATTGACGGTTCGACGACTGGTTTACAAGAATGGAATAGACACACTAATCGACAGTGCTAATACAGTTATCAAGAAGAACTCCTTCATCCAATTTCTGGTTGTAGGAAAGGGACCAGACATGGAAAACATAAAGATGCGAGTTACACAATTGGGGCTTTCATCGAATTTTAAGCTGGCTGGTTTTGTAAGCGATGATGACTTGCCCTCTTATTATACCTTAGCTGACCTTTTCGTGTTGCCTTCTAAATCAGGTGAAGGTTTGCCGCTTGTCGCTCTTGAAGCCATGGCATGCGGACTTCCAGTGATAGCAACAGATGTTGGGGGCATAAGAGAAATTCTAATGGAAAAGTACGGGAAATTAGTGCCACCTAACCAGCCTGAGTTACTTGCAGCAGCAATTTTGGATTTCGCCTCAATTGATTTCTCTACACACAAGATGGAACTTAGAGCAATGGTCGAAAAACACTTCAACTGGGATTCAAATGTTGAAAAACTCATCGAAATATACGAAGAGCTTATTTAACAATGTGACGGAAACATATTAGCCTTTGAAAAATGGAAGAGAGTCAATGACATCAAAAGTTGAAATGGTATCAGTAGTAATTCCCACCTTAAACGAAGCAGGCACCATTTTTGAAGCTGTCACAACCATCCACAAGAACTTGCATTATCCACACGAAATAATCATAGTGGACAGCAACTCAACAGACGGAACAATAGAAATCGTTAAAGACACAAAATTCTGCAGACTAATAATTGAACCAAGACGAGGTTACGGTATTGCCCTTAGAACAGGAATGAAAAATGCCAAAGGCAACATCATCGTTATGGTTGATGCTGACGGTACTTATGAATTCAAGCATATCCAACGTTTGCTTGACCACATGATTGCGAAAGATGCAGATATGGTCTTAGGCACCCGAATGTACGACCCCAAAAAGGCCATGGGCTTCTTTAATTTCCTTGGTAACAAAGTGATTACTTTCTGTTTCGACTTTTGTTATAGCCAATTTCTAAGTGATTCTCAGTCTGGTTTTAGGGCAATCAGCCATCAAGCAATAGATAGGGTCAAACTGAAAGAAACTGACATGGCGTTTGCAACAGAAATGCTAATACAGTTCGCCAAAGAGGGCTATTCTATGATGGAAATCCCTACAACTTACAAACATAGAAGTTATGGAAAAACAAAGCTTAAACCATTTAAATCTGGGATTCAGATATTTAGCACTATGTTTAAGGGGCTTTTGGATGCGGATACAATTAGAAAGTGTCAACAGAATTGGAAAAAGAATCGGCTTAACCGGTGAAAAAAGCTACTTACTGGCTATATTTCTAGCGTTGATTATAGTTTCTGTTATCATTGGGGGTTATTATATAGTTTTTAAACCCCAGCCGGAACCATATAATACAATTTACTTGTTGAACTCGCAGAAGCAAGCAGACGATTATCCTCAAGTTTTGATTGTAGACCAGAACAGCACTTTTAGTGTATACATTAATGTAGAAAACCATATGGGAGGAATTCGAAATCAGACCTATCAGGTTCAAGTCAAAATTTCTCAGAATTTTTTATCCTTTCCAGTTCCAACTGAACCGATTTACGTTTATAATTTAAGTCTAGCAGATGGCGATACTTGGAGTAATTTGGTCACAGTCACGGAGAATAATGTTGGAAGTTACTGGGTGATTTTCGAGCTTTATCAAAATAATAACGGTGGTCTTGTATTTACTGAGAACTATTGTGTTTTGAACATTGAAGTGATGAACTAAACTATTAAAATATCGCTATTATTGCCTTTAATTTTGCCAATTTTATTCTTTAGCTGCAATTCAAAACTGTTTAATCGCTTTATCCTGACTTTTGCTTTTATAGGAAAGGTTTTTAGTGTAGTTATTGTATGAGTCTGTGAAAAAGCGTATAGTGTAAAGTGAGGTTAAATTATGTCTGTATTTGCAGCACCAGGAGCATATGATCGCGCCATTACAGTTTTCTCGCCTGATGGTAGACTTTTCCAAGTAGAATACGCGATGGAACTTGTGAACCGTGGAGCCACCATACTTGGCATCCAAACCGCAGAAGGGTTAGTTCTCGGTTCCGAAGAGAACCTTGAAGTACTCGAAGAAGCAGGTTACTCTTGGAAAATTTTCAGAGTGGATGACCACATTGGAGCAGCCATCGTTGGTTTAAGCTCAGATGCAAGAATTCTAATTGATCAAGCACGTATCTATGCTCAAAGTAATAAACTAACTTATGATGAACCCATCGATATAGAAGTTGTAACTAAACGTATTTGCGATATCCAACAAATGTACACCCAACATGCAGGTGTAAGACCATTTGGCGTTAGCATAATCTTCGGCGGAGTCGACAAGACTGGACCCCGTGTCTTTGGCACACATCCGAGTGGAACATACCGTGGATATAAAGCAACAGCACTCGGTGCAGGTAGGGAAATCGTTTTTAACATTCTAAAAGAAGAATACAAAGAAGAAATGAGTTTAACCGACACCACAAAACTTGCAGTAAAATGCTTAGTTAAAGCGTTGGACTCACGTCAGTTGCCAGCAAGAATAAAAATCGCGATCATCCCGACAAAGACTAAGAAAATGGAAATGCTAGACGACAACGTTGTAGAAGGCTACATAAAAGAACTGGGTTCAAGCAAGTGAAAACCCAATGAGTGAAAAGTTCACCGTCGCTCGCTTAACAAGAGAAAACGAACACTTTGAAATCCTAATTAAACCTCAAAAAGCGCTCGACTACCGCAACGGCAAAATCTCTGGCATAACTGAGGTTCTAGCCGCTGAAATTATTTTTTCTGATGCAAACAAAGGAACAAAAGTCTCCGAAGATGCAATGAAAAAAGCCTTCAACACAGTCGACCCACTCAAGATTGCTGATGAAATCTTAAAAAAAGGTACTCTACAACTAACGACTGACCAAAGAAGAAAAATGGTAGATGACAAAAAAAGACAAGTAATTGATTTTATTGCAAGGCAAGCTGTTGACCCAAAAACTAACTTGCCTCATCCACCAATGCGCATCGAAAACGCAATGGATCAAATCCGCTACCCCATTGACCCCTTTAAGCCTGTCGAAGAACAGGCCAAAGATATTGTTAAACTTCTTCGCCCAATTTTGCCTTTAAAAATTGAGCAAGTTGTTGTTGCGGTAAGAATCCCAACACAGTATGCAGCCAGAGCTTATGGCGCAGTCAAAACATTGGGTACAATTAAAAAAGAAGAGTGGCGCGGTGACGGCTCTTGGTATGGTGAAATAGAAATTCCCGCCGGAGTTTATGCTTCACTGTTAAATAAGCTTGGTGATGTAACCAAGGGAAGTGGAGAAGCAAAAATAATCTCTTAAAGTAACGAAAAATATGAAGTGATTTTATGCCAACATTCTTTGAAAAAAAACAGCTTGTTACGCCCGGAGAAATGCTCGCTGAAGGCGACTATTTGCCTGGCGAAAACACGTATGCAGAAGCAGGCAAGATCTATGCCTCGAGGATTGGACTCGTAGACAGTGACAATAAAAAAGTAAACGTGGTTGCACTGAAAGCATTTTACGTGCCTAAAATGGGTGACATTATAATTGGAACCGTCGCGGAAGTTGGATTCAACGGCTGGACAATCAATATAAAAGGACCCTACACGGCGCTGTTACGGGCATCAGATGTATTAAGTAGACCCTTTAAACCTCAAAACGATGAATTGTCCGCAGTTCTCAACGCAGGCGACTTAATCGTCGCCAAAATCGCATCCTACGATCGAGCACATGACCCGCAATTAACAGTAGGGGAACCAGGACTAGGAAAAATTACCCGTGGCCAAATAATGTATGTTACACCAACAAAGATTCCTCGAATAATTGGGCGAAAAGGCTCAATGATTTCAATGATAAAACAGGTGACTGACTGCCAAATTATCTTAGGCTTGAACGGTGTAATCTTGGTTACAGGCAAAAGTGAGGAAGACGAGGAACTGGCTATCACCGCGATTCGAAAAATTGAGGCAGAATCCCACACTAGCGGTCTTACCGATCGCATTACCCAGTTATTGAAAGAAAAGAAACCAGAAGCAAAAGTGGAGGAAAACAAAGTTGAATGAAAAAACAGAAAAATTAATTGACAAAAAAGGCATCAGATTGGACGGCAGAAAAGCGGATGAACTGCGTCCTGTAAAACTTCAAGTTGGTGTGCTCTCAAACGCTGACGGTTCAGCTTATGTTGAACACGGAAAAAACAAAATCTTGGCAGCTGCATTTGGTCCAAGAGAAATGCATCCAAAACATCTTGCCCAACCAGACCGCATGGTTCTACGTTGTAGATATCATATGGCCCCTTTCAGCGTACCCGAAAGAAAATCGCCCGCTCCATCCAGAAGAGAAGTTGAACTTAGCAAAGTCATCAAAGAATCCCTTGAACCTGCACTCTTCCTTGAACTCTACCCGCGAACAGGTGTGGATGTTTTTATTGAAGTCTTACAGGCAGATGGAGGAACAAGATGTGCAAGCATTACCGCTGCAGCTCTTGCACTCGCTGACGCTGGTGTTCCAATGAAAGACCTAGTTGTTGCATGTGCCGCCGGCAAAGTCGAAGATAAAGTAGTCCTTGACCTATTCGACGCAGAAGACAAACTTGGTGCTGCAGACGTTCCAGTTGCTTACATGCCAAACTTAAACGCAGTTACTCTGCTTCAGATGGATGGTATCCTAACTCCAGACGAGTTCGAGAAAGCAATAGACATGGCGATGGATGGATGCAAAAAAATCTATGAGTTGCAAAAAGAAGCACTTAAAACGAAATATATGGTTATTAAAGAGGTTGAAGAATAAATGTCCTCACTTGTAACAAAAGTTAAATTGAAGCAAATCGAACAGATCATCGAAAAAGGCAAACGTCTAGATGATCGAAGCCTAACGGATTACCGAGAAATCAAGATTGAACAAGGCGTTATCGAAAAAGCAGAAGGCTCAGCTCGAGTTTTACTCGGAAAAACTCAAGTTTTGGTCGGCGTAAAAGTTGAAACAGGCGAACCCTTCCCTGATACTCCAAATAATGGTGTAATGACTGTCAACGCCGAACTTGTGCCGCTAGCTTCTCCAAACTTTGAGCCAGGTCCGCCTGACGAAAACAGTATTGAGTTAGCTCGAGTTGTTGACCGTGGTATTAGAGAGTCACATGCTATTGACACAGAAAAACTCTGTATCGAACCTGGCAAGAAAGTCTTTGTTGTTTTTGTCGATGTTTATGTACTTAATCATGATGGAAACTTGATTGATGCTTCTGCAATAGCTGCTGTCGCTGCTTTAATGAACACTAAAATGCCAAACTATGAAATCAAAGACGGCGAATTAAAAATCAAACAAGGCTACACGACTCTTCCTATGAAAAGTCACCCCATAACTGTTACCATCGGAAAAATCAACGGTCACCTAATCGTAGACCCATGGATCGAGGAAGAATCTGTTATGGACTCACGTATTACTTTCGCATCCAATGAAGACGGTAACATCTGTGCAATTCAGAAAGGTGGCTCTAGCTATTTCACACCGCAACAGATTTTAGAAGCATCAAAGATTGCTCTGGCAAAAGCAACAGAATTGCGAAAAAAATTCGATTGGTGAAATAGAAGTTGCCGAAAACCAAGAAAGTAGGACCGACCAGAGGGTTTGGTCCACGTTACGGTTCTGCAGTACGAAAACGCTACATTAGAGTGATAGCTGGGCTCAAAAAACCTCACAGATGCCCTCAATGCGGTTTTGTCCGCGTAAGACGTGAAAGCGTTGGGATCTGGAAGTGCAGCAAATGCGAGTTCACCTTTGCAGGTGGAGCATACACACCAAGTACTAAACTCGGTGTAGTAGCAAAAAGAGCAGCCAAAGGCACGCGATTTGAAGAAGAAACAATAGAAGCGGCGCCAACTGAAGTACCCGTTGTTGAATCGGCAACTGAAGAAGAAACCGATTAAATTTTCTTTTACTTTTTATTTCTTTTAGTATTTACTTATTTAACTTAACTTTCTACTACGTTCTGGGACCCTGAATGTCAGTCGGAGCAAAAGCCAAAATAAGATTAAAATTCACAAACCAAAAGCAAATTAATGCTGTCTTAGAAGCTTTAACACCTGAAGCGAACTCGCCTTTAAACCATCGTGGGAACGTCAGGTTCAAAGAAGACGGCCTGTTTCTCGTTTTGTTAATTCAGGCGGAAGATACTGTTGCACTTCGAGCTATATTGAACGCTTATTTACATTGGATAAACTCTATCATCAATGTGATTCACATATTTAGCGCCTCTTAACTGCTCAAAAAGACATATTCTTCAAAATACACCATTTGCTTCTCTGGAATAAAATGTTGCTTGGTAACAAGCCTTCAGACCAATAATACGTCGAATCCTAAAAGACAGAGCATATATTTATGGAAATATCTTGGTGGATTTGGTTTATTACACTTTGACTAGTTGCGGCATGAGTGACATAATGCTGATATCAGGAGACGATAGCAAATGATTGTTAAGGCTTCCAATTGGTGCTTTCGTTGTTTTGTAATTGTATTTATGTTTCTGTTGCATCTTGTTTTTTCAATGAAGGTTGCAATAATCAATGTTTTTCTTTGACGGTTGATGGTTGTTTTTGGAAAGGAAGGTTTAAATAAATACTGACTCATTTCGTATATGCTTCAACCTAAAAACGGATGAAAAACTTAGATGTCACAGGAATATCGTTACATACTTCGTATCATGGGCGCCGACGTTCAAGGTACCCTTAAGACTTCTTACGCAGTGGCAGAAGTTAAAGGCGTCAGCGCAAGCCTTTCGAACGCAATTCTCAAGAAGGCAGGCGTTAACCCTGATCTGCGAGCAGGCTTTTTAACAGACTCAGATGTCCACAAAATAGAAGACGTTATTCGGGAACCAGCAAAATATGGAATACCAAGCTGGATGTTTAACCGCCGAAAAGACACAGAGTCTGGAAAAGATGCCCATCTTATAAGCTCTGAATTACTTTTTAAAATTAAAACTGACATTGATGGAGCCAAAGCAATCAGGTCTTGGCGTGGATATCGCCATGCTTACAGCCTGAAAGTTAGAGGCCAAAGAACCAAGACAACAGGACGCGCAGGCAAATCCTTAGGCGTCAAGAAAAAGACTCTAATGCAAAAGTCCGGTTCTGAAGGAGGCAAATAAGTATGGGCGATCCAAAGAAACAACGTAAGAAATTTGATACGCCACGTTTTCGATGGCGTAAAGATATCCTCCAAGAAGAACTAAAACTTCTAGGACAATATGGTCTACGGAACAAACATGAACTCTGGCGACTAAAAACTACCCTGTCAAAGAGCAGAGGTATAGCTCGTTCACTAATTAGCAAAACTCCTGAAGACCGCGAAAAAATGGAAAACGAACTTCTCACACGCTTAAAGAAACTTGGTATCTTACAAGAAACTGCTGTTCTGGACAATGTACTTGACTTGACAATCGAAGATATCTTGGAGCGAAGACTGCAAACCATTATTTTCCGTAAGGGTTTAGCACGTACTGTATTTCAATCGCGTCAACTAATAACTCACGGACACATAACCATTGATAACCGTAGAGTAACACTGCCTGGATTCATCGTGCCAAAAGAAGAAGAATCCAAAATCGTCTATTCACCTGAAAGCGCAATTGCAAGTCAAACACATGCATTACGACTTGGATTAGCGGTGGTAGCTAAACAACCTGTAATCAGACCGCCTGCACGAGGAGGTCGGAGAGGCAGACGAGGAGGTCGCAGATTCTGAGCACCACAAGCAGTAAACGTAGCGAGAAGTGGGGAGTTGTCCACATATTCAGCAGCTACAACAATACCTTAATTCATATTACTGATATCTCAGGCGCGGAAACAATTGCCCGCACGACCGGTGGTATGTTCGTTAAAGCCGACCGCATGGAATCTTCTCCGTATGCAGCTATGCGTGCAGCAACTGGTGCCGCTGAGATTGCAAGAGATAAAGGTATAACTGCCATTCACATCAAAGTTCGCGCTCCCGGCGGCAGTGGACCAAGAACACCTGGACCCGGTGCACAAGCAGCCATTCGAGCGTTAGCAAGGTTTGGTTTCCGCATTGAACGTATTGAAGAAGTCACACCAGTTCCACATGATGGGACAAGAAGACCTGGCGGTAGAAGAGGACGAAGAGTTTAATCTATTTCTATCTCCCTTTATTGATAGAAAAATACAAATAATGCACCGAAATATCCTATTGACCGCAAAGTCACAAAATTAAGTTTATTGGAGTGTTTCAGCAAGTGAAAATTGAAGTCTTAGAAAAAAACGATAGTGCCCTTAGCATACTTGTTAAAGATGCGGATGTTACTTTAATGAACGCTCTGCGTCGTATTGCACTTGCTGAAGTTCCATGCATGGCAATCGATGAAGTTGTAATGATAGAAAATAGTTCTATTTTGCAAGATGAAATCATAGCTCATAGACTCGGGCTTACCCCTTTAAAAACTGATTTAGATGCTTATAGTCTTCCTGAAGAATGTAAATGTCAAAGCGAATTCGGGTGCTCAGAGTGTCGTGTGACATTAACTTTGGATGCTGAGGCAAAAGATGGAACAAGAACTGTTTACTCAGGTGAAGTTGTGTCTGAGAACCCAGAAGTTGTTCCAGTAAGTGACAAAATTCCGATCGTAAAGTTGGCTAAGAGCCAGAAGTTAAAGCTTGAAGCTTATGCAAGGCTTGGCATAGGAAAAACCCATGCAAAATGGCAGCCTGTTTCTATGTGTGCATACAAATACTATCCAAAAATAACCACTCCCAAAGAGAAATGCGCCGATTGTCAAAAATGTGTCGAGATATGTCCCAAAAAAGTTTTCTCGTTCAAAAATGGAAAAGTCGATGTTCGGGACCTTTTGGCATGTACTCTTTGTATGGATTGTGTTGAGGCATGTCCTCAGAAACCTTCACCTCTAACGGTCGAGTGGGATAAAAATGCGTTTATTATGAATATTGAGTCGACAGGTGCTCTTCCTCCTGAACGTGTGCTCAAGGAAGCCACTAGACTTTTAGACAAACAGCTAAACGAGCTTGAAGAACAAATAAAGGCTGAATAACAATGAGAGAAACCAAAACCACAAACCCTCAACTAATCAACCTTATCAGATTGCTACGCAAGCAAAGCAGAGAGAAACAAGCACCTATATGGTATGATGTAGCGGATTACCTGGCTAAAACTCGCAGCCAGCGTGTCGTCATAAACCTAAGTACCATAAACCGCAACTCAGAGAAAGCTGATGTTGTAGTTGTTCCTGGCAAGGTCCTATCCTCCGGTACTCTTGACCACGACGTGACAATTGCTGCTTTTGAAGCATCTGAGCAGGCAATTGCAAAGATAGACGCTTCAAAAGCGAAATATCTCTCAATAAATGAGTTACTGGAGAAAAATCCAACTGGCTCAAATGTAAAAATTATCCGGTGAAAATAAATGCAAACAACCACTAAACCAGCAAAATTATCAGTTACACTGGTAAACGCTGAAGCTCAAGTCGTTGGGCGGATGTGCAGTAAAATTGCCAAGCTTCTTCTCAACGGCGAAGAAGTCATTATTCTTAATGCTGAGAAAGCCATATTTTCAGGAAAAAAGAAAAGTAAAGTTGCTGAAGCTCACTTATTCCTTGAAGTAGGCGCACCGATGCGTGGACCATTTCATTACAGGCGACCAGACCGTTATCTGCGCAAAACCGTCCGTGGTATGCTTCCATTTAAGCAACCAAAAGGCAAAAGTGCTTACAAACGCCTAAAAGTTTACATGGGTATCCCGCTAGAATTTAAAGATAAACAAATGATAACCTTCCCAGACGCTTTGTCAGCAAACCTTAAGGGTCCACGTTTTACCCTTGGAGAGTTGGCAAGTGAAATTGGTTGGAACGACAGGATGAAATAATTATGCCCGGAAAGAAAGTTTTAGTTGTAAGTGGAAAACGCAAAACCGCAACTGCGCGTGCTATAATTAAGCAAGGCGTTGGAAAAGTACGTATAAACTTAACACCAGTAGAAATAATTGAGCCCAGCATCGCCCGTGCAAAAATTATGGAACCTCTTTTGCAAGCAGGCGGAGACGTTTGGATGCAACTGGATATGGATGTGAAAACTAGGGGCGGAGGCTACATGGGGCAAGCAGAAGCTGCACGAATGGCAATAGCTAACGGCCTGCTAAAATGGACGCGAAGTACTCATTTACGTACAGTCTTTAGCGAATACGACCGTACAATGATTGCTGGAGACAGCAGAGCAAAAGAAACCAAGAAAGTAGGCGGAAAAGGCGCTCGGTCTAAAAAACAGAAAAGCTACCGATAGGAGAAAAAAACAAAATGATTATCCCCGTAAGATGCTTCACATGCGGCAAGTTGGTTGGAGACCGATGGGACGAGTTTACTCGCCGAATTAAGACTGGCGAAAACGCTAGTGACGTGTTGGATAGCTTGGGTTTGAAACGGTACTGTTGCAGACGTATGTTGCTCTCTAACGTAGAAATCATCGACGAAGTCTTGCGCTTCTATGAAGAAGCAGAGAAACGCAAAGAAGCCCGAAGCTTTTACTAATTTTCTTTTTTTGTTCTTGTTCGAATCCACAAGAGTTTTTATTTTTCTTAGGTCGGTAAAAAGCTGTTTTTAATCTTATCTTATTGACTAAAGAATTGTGTATTCAGTTGAGAAAGTGTTAGCGATAGTTCTTTTTAAACGCACTTTAAAGGTTGGTCTGAAACTTTTTTTCGGTCTTATTCTTTGCCTGTTAGACCATTATTTCGGTCCAAAAAAAAGACACAAAGGAAGCTTATTGCGAGTACAGCTTCGCATAAGGCCGTTTAGATAGCGGTAGTATCTTTTTGAATTTGCCTGCCAAGATTTCTGCGGGATCGCCGCCAAAATGGCTACAGTATTCTTTGACCAAGTTTTCAATTACTTGCATGTCTCGTTTGCCCACAGGCATTGTTTTTGTACCTTCGACTGGTTCAAGGATTTCGCCTCGTTCATAAATTACTCCGCCATGCATGCCTGTGCCTACGAATCGTGCCTTGCATTTCTCGCAGCCTTCTAAGTTCAAGCCTAAGATTAGAATTACTCCGCCTGCCATGTACTCAGCTAAGAAGTCACCTGCGGTTTCTCCAATTACTATCTGCGGGATCTTTTTTTGGTACTCTTTCATATGTATGCCGACGCGGTAGCCTACGTAGTCTTTTACAAAGATTTTTCCGCCCCGCATAGAGTGTCCAGTTAAGTCACCTGCATGTCCGTGAATGATGATTTCTCCATCGTTCATGGTGTTGCCACTGGCATCCTGTGCGTTGCCATAAATGACCATTTTTGGTCCACACATAAAAGCGCCTAAATCGTTGCCTGGCGTGCCGTAAACGTCGATTTGGATTTTAGTGTCAAGGTCTGTTCCCAAATATCTTTGTCCGCAAACGTTATTTAATTCTATCTTCTCAAGGTCGTTGTTACATATTGCTTGTCGCATTAGACAATTAAGTTCTCTATAGTAGAGGTTTTCAGCGTCAATTTTGAGGGTTTTATTTTCGTTAGTTACTCGGGGTTGGTATTTTGCGTCTATTTCCACTTTTTCTTTTTGTTGCAACATTTTTACGCTCCTGCCATCTTTACGCCCAATATTTTAAGTTCAGTTTTAGTTAAGCCAACGCCGCGGAGTGCGAGTCGGTTACCGCGTAAGCTTTCAATCGCGTTTATACCCATGCCACCCATCATATCTTTGATTTCAAGGCTCCAACCATTGAGCAAGTTAGCTAGTCTTTTGGATGCAATGTCGGGGTTAATGCGTTTGCTAATCCATACATCACTAGTTGCGATGCCCCATGGGCATTTGCCTGTGTAGCAACGTTGACAAACTGTGCAGCCTATAGCTATCAGTGCTGCGGTGCCAATATATACTGCGTCAGCGCCAAGAGCTATGGCCTTGAAAACGTCGGCTGCACTTCGGAATCCTCCCGCTGCAACTATGCCTGCTTGATTTCTTATGCCTTCTTCACGTAAACGCTGGTCTATCTGCGCTAATGCCAGTTCGATTGGTATTCCAACATTGTCTCGGATTACTTTGGGTGCTGCGCCTGTTGCACCTCGAACACCGTCGATAGCAATTATGTCTGCTCCAGCACGAACCATGCCGCTTGCTATTGCGGGTGCGTTGTGGACTGCTGCTATTTTGACGCTAATTGGTTTGGTGTAGTTGGTTGCTTCTTTGAGTGCATAGATTAGTTGTCGTAAGTCTTCTATTGAGTAGATATCGTGTTGTGGTGCAGGTGAAAGTGCATCTGTTCCTTGTGGAATCATGCGCGTTTTAGCTACATGTTCAGTAACTTTTTCGCCTGGTAAGTGACCTCCGATGCCTGGTTTTGCGCCTTGCCCTATTTTGATCTCGATGGCTGCGCCTGCATCAAGGTAATCTGAATGAACACCGAATCTGCCGGAAGCTACCTGTACAATGGTGTGATCGCCGTATTTGTAGAGGCTTTTAACTAAACCTCCTTCACCTGTATTCCAATATGTGCCGCATTCGGTTGCTGCTCGCGCCAATGATTCATGCACGTTTAGGCTAATAGCGCCATAGGACATAGCAGAGAACATTATTGGTGTATCTAAGCGAAGTTGTGGGGTGAGTTGTGTTTTGAGTACGGTTTCGCCATTTTCATATGTCAAATCAAGTTTGTCGGGTTTTGCTCCAAGGTATGTGCGGATTTCCATGGGTTCACGGAGAGGATCAATTGAGGGGTTGGTGACTTGGCTGGCGTTTAATAGTAATCTGTCCCAGTAGCTGTACTGAGGTTTGTCACAACCCATGCCTGTTAAGATGACTGCTCCACTTTCTGCTTGTCGTTTGAGGTCTCGAATGGCTTCTCCGGTCCAGTTGGCGTTATCCCGGCTTGCGTTGGGGTTTTTTCTGATGGTTATGGCGTGTGTTGGGCAGAAAGTTACGCAGCGTTGGCAATTGACGCAGTTTTCGTCTATGCTACAAATTGTGTCGGTTTCTTCATCGTAGGAGTGTGTATCGTATGTACATTGGTTTGTGCATACTTTGCAACGAATGCAGCGTTTTTCGTCGCGTTCAATTAAGTATTCCGGTTGAACGTACGTTTTCATTACATTATGCCTCCTTGAGCGTTTGGTTTTAGTCGGCAGATTACTGGTTCTCCGCCTCTTGGTGCCCAAAACTTGTCTAGTTGAGGAGATACAAGACGCATGGGTGCTTCTTCTGAGGATAGAAACATAAGGTCGCCTTTTGTGCCAGCGACCATAGGTCTTAGCTTGATTCGGTCAGTTAACCCAATCATTTCGCCATGGTGAGCGATTACGATGCTGAATGGCCCGTTCATAAGTAAGCTGCCGTAAGTTTGTCGCAATGTTTTAAGTAGGTACGCTTTTTTGGGATCCATTATGTCAATTTCATCCCATAAGGGCGCCGCTAAGATTTGTGCAACCAAGTTGATGGGTAAATGTTGACGTCGCATTAACAAATCCACTGCATACGCAAGGACCTCAGTATCTGTTTGCATGGTGCATTTGTAGCCATACATCTCTAGGAAACGGCGGTTTATGCCGTAGGAAGACAATTCACCATTGTGCACGACAGTCCAGTCTAGGATGTTGAAAGGATGTGCTCCACCCCACCAACCTGGTGTATTGGTTGGAAATCGGCTGTGGCACGACCACAAATATCCTTGATAATCTTCCAAGCAGAAGAATTCTGCAACATCTTCAGGGAAACCGACTCCTTTGAAGACACCCATGTTTTTGCCGCTTGAAAATACAAATGCTTTTCCGGTTTCAGTGTTTATGCGCATGACAGCTTCGATGATGTAGTCTTCTTCAGTTTGAATTTTTGGTCGATTTTTTTTAGGTTGCACAAAGTACCGCCAAACTAATGGGGGGTCATGTACATCGGCGGGTTTTGTCTGCATTTCTTCATCGTAGAAGATGTCAAATTTTGAAGCGAGAATTCTGTCGGTTTTTTCTTTGGCATCTTTGCTTAGGTACATGATGTGAAAAGCGTATTGGTCTTTGAAGGCTGGGTATATACCGTACACGGCGAAGCCGCCGCCTAGTCCGTTGCCGCGGTCATGCATGTTTGCCATTGCGCGTACGGGGTCTTTGGAGCCGAAGCGTTTACCTTCGGTGTTCATTGCTGCGAATATTCCGCAGGCTGAGAAATCTTTGTCATCTCCGAATGGGTTGATTATTTTTCTGTCATTTTGGTTCATTATTGTATCACACTCATTTTTCTTTGGAGACTAATAGGTAAGACTGCCCATCCAAAATCGTCTCGCAGTAGATCTTGTTTGAATTTTTTCACGTTAACTCGATTCTTCATGAGGTTGAAAATGATTCCAGCTCGGTCTATGCTATTGACCATTGTCATGCCCACAATAACGTTGTCTTTGAGAACCAGTTTCTTGTAGATGTTGTTTTCCATATCGAATTTAGTCAGCACTTCCAGCGCGGTATCATCTGGTTTTGGATTTGCGTTGCCGATTGAGACGATGGGTATGCCAAAGTATTTGAGGCTGCTCATGTTTGTGCCGCCTTCGTAGGTGGTTTTTTGACCTGCCATGTTGTAGCCTGCGACTCGGCCTTCTAATACTGCTAAAGGCCATAGAGGCAAAAGTCGGTTCTGGTTGAGGATGAAATCGTATGCTTCTGCAACGTCGCCGCTGGCATAAATGTCTGCTATGTTGGTTTGCATAAAGTTGTCTACGATAATGCCTCGGTTAGTTTTAACATCCGTTCCCGCAACAAGTTCGGTTCGGGGAATAACGCCAATTGCTACTACAACTATGTCGCAAGGCACCTGTTCACCCTTAGTTAATATGACTCCTCCCACAGCATTTTCGTTGTCTGGCCTGCCAAGTATTTTCTGCACGGATTGTCCTGTTGCAAAGTTTACGCC
>Ga0315540_10000053_pt1 | contig 53200 bp, 51 predicted proteins | sample SalMarSW160110MG_FD_203677 | JGI IMG/M metagenome (GOLD analysis project Ga0315540, IMG submission 203677) | Salt marsh sediment microbial communities from the Plum Island Ecosystem LTER, Massachusetts, United States - Salt Marsh Sediment SW1601-10 ...
GCCGTTGTCCTCGACCACCCACTTGAATTCGCCGTGCTTCGGATCCGATTTCGGCGTCAGCTTCAGCCCCTTGCCGGCCCCTGCAAGACTGCCCGCCTTTTCCGCCGCCGCGGCAACCTGCTGCTGCGCAGGGACGGCGCCGGCGATCAGCGCCTGAGCGGCCCCTTTCGTTTCCGAGCTTTCCATCCGCGGCAGCACGACCGCCACCACGATGAACCCTACTAGAGCCAGCCCCGCCACGACCAACAACACGATTCGCATCGCCTCCCCCTGGATTCTTGCCACGAGCCCCTCGTTGTGACTGTATCACGCGCCAAACGGGCCTACACCGTCTGGCGCAAAGGCGCGAAAATCCGCCAGATGATTGCGCGTCACCTGCTGATCGACGGACGGGTGCAGGGCGTCGGCTACCGCGCCGCAATGCAGGCTGAAGCGGAGCGGCTTGGGGTGACCGGCTGGGTTCGCAACCGCGCGGACGGCAGCGTCGAGGCGGTGGCCCAGGGCCCGGCCCACCTCCTCGAGCGCCTCATTTCCTGGGCGCGTCTCGGGCCGCCGGCCGCCCGCGTGAGCGCAGTGCACGTCGCCATAGCCCGTGCCGAGCACGAGCGGCGCTTCGCCCGGTTCGAGCAGCTGCCGACGGCATGACGCGCTCAAGGCGTCTTGCGACGCTTGAGTGCATTCACTACCGAAAACTCCCAGGGCCGGCAGGCGACCAGCAGTGCGATTCCAATCCGCTGGCCGGCCGGGCCGGAGGCGTCCAGATCGGCGAATTCGTTGCATTCGGCAACCACGCGCTCCAGCCTGCGCTTGAGCACGGCCGCCGATTCTGCCGACATCTCCCGCGACTCGAAGCGCAGCAACTCGAGCGGCGCGTCGAAGCGGGCCTGCAGGAATTCCTGGGTAACGCGCCGGCCGTAGGCCTTCTTGACCGGACCGCCTGCGCGCCAGCGGAAGTCCTTCGGTACGCGCAACCGCACCCGTTCTCCCGCGCCCCAGTCGACGAGCTTCAGTCGCGCCAGCCGGGCTAACGCAAGGGTCAGCTCGGCCTTGGAGATCGCGAACTCCGAGACGATATCGGCGAAGCGCCAGCCGTTGTGGACCAGCCAGAAGACTGAAAGAAGCCGCTCGTCTTTCGCCAGCGCCGCCTCCTGCTCAACGCTCATCTCGCTCGGACCCTGATCCGCGCCGCGGCTCATCCTTGCGACCTCGTAGAGGTCCAGTTCCAGCACCGCGAGGATTTCGTCCAGCCGCGCCAGGGTGAACGTCCCGCGCGAAAACAGGCGCTTGACGCTGGGCTCGGACAAGCCGACGGCCCGGCCAAGTTGCGCGTAGGTCATGCCGCGCGCACGCACGCACTTTTTCAACGCCTCTACGAATCGCGTTCTCGAAGGCATGCGACTCAGAGTATCACAATCCAGTACTCTAGCAATTCGTATTGCAAGCGCGCTGCGCCCCGACCAGTATTTGCCGGCACGCACTATTCAAGGGAGGGGAAGATGATCGCCACGATTGCACTGCCCGGCGTTCCGGAACCCGAGGCGGCGCGCCGCCGCCGCGTATGCGTCCGTTCGGCAGACGAGCTGCGTCAGGCGATGCTCCATGCGCGCCACAGCGCCTTGACCGTCGACGCCTCCGGACTCAACCGCATCCTGCGCCTCGACGTCGCGCACCAGCTGCTGGAAGTGCAGGCCGCCGCCCCCTGGTCGGCGCTGGTCGATTGTCTTGCTGGCTCGGCCCCCGAGCTTTCGGCGCTGACCGCGGACCCTGAGCTGCCCGCTTCCGTTGAGCACAGCGTGAGCACGAACGTAGCGGGCCCGGACGGGCGCCCGATGTGCGCGCACGTCGAAGCGCTGACTTTGGTGACCGCCGACGGCGAGCTGCGGCGCGCATGCCGAGACTCAAATCGCGAGTTGTTCGCCCTTGCCGTCGGGGGACAAGGCGTGGTCGGCGTGCCCTACAGCGTGACGCTGCGCCTCGGGTCGCTGCGCAATAGCTGCGCCGCGCCGCGGTCCGCCCTCGGGCTGGGAGGCTGCCCGCCCCTGCTGCGGAGCGAATCCGACCTGACCCTGCTGCTGCCGCCCGAGCGTCTTGACGCCCTGCTTGAGCGGCTGCGCGAAAAGGCCGCCGAGTGGCGCGTTCCGATCATCGGCGCCGCAGCGCGCCGTACGCTGGCGGAAAACGAGACGCACCTGCGCTGGGCGCGCCGCGAGTACGCGGAAGTCAGACTCGGCCTTGCCGCGGCGTCGGGACTTGGCGCAAGGGTGCGCGCGGCCCAGGCGCGCCGCGAGCTGATCGATATCGCCCTCGCGCAGGGAGGCGCGTTTCCTCCCGCCGGCATTTTCGACGCCTCGCCCGCGCAGGCCGAAGCCTGCTACCCGCAGCTCAAATCGTTCCTGGCCGAGAAGCGGCGGTTTGATCCCGCCGAGCGGCTATACAACGCCTGGTACCGGCATGCCCGCGGCTTGCTCGGCCGCGACCCGGTGAGCGTACGCTGGGGGTAAGGATCAAGCCGCGGCGCCGTTCGCGTAGACCACGTGCACGTTCTCGGGTGCGAGCCAGCGCGACAGCTGCGCCAGCAGCTCGGCGTCGAGGCGCACCCGCCATTCTTCCCCCAGCGCGACGTCGCACGACGCCGACCCGTTCACGTAGTGCACGAACACCGAGCACGCTCCACCGCCCGCGCCGCGGTAGGGCGAGAGCAGTTCCGCCAGCCGCCGGGCGTCCGCCTGACCGTTCATGTCGAGGCGTAGGCGCGCGGCAAAGCGCTCGCGCACGGACGCCAGATCCAGCAGCTCTTCCGCGGTCACCCGAAAGCCGCCCGAAAACTCGTCGCGTTGTACCTTGCCCTGCACCACCAGCAGCGCATCCTCTTTGAGCTTGTCGCGGTGCTTCTCGTACAGCTCGTTGAACACCGTGACTTCAAGTTGCGCGCTGCCGTCGTCCAGCATCACGACCATCATCCGCCCTCGCCGCGTCATCTGATTGCGCGCCGAGGCGACGATGCCGGCCAGCCACGGGCGCCCGTCGGTGGGCCGCACCTTCGCCAGCGGCAGGCGCGGAAAGTTCGCGAGCTCGCGCTCGTAGACCGAGAAGAGATGGCCCGAGAGGCAAAAACCCAGCGCGACCTTCTCCTCCGTCAACTTCTGTTTCTCGTCCCAGGGCGCCGACGCGACGAGCGCGAGCGCCCCGCCGTGGGCCGCTTCGGCATCGCCGAACAGGCTGACCTGGGCCGCCTGCCGCTCGGCCTGCTCCGCCGCCTCCATCGCCCGGCCCACCGTTGCGAGCAGGCCGGCGCGGTTCGGCTCCATTGAATCGAATGCGCCGGCCCGCACCAGCGCCTCGATCGCGCGCCGGTTCACCACTCGCTTGTCGACTCGTCGGCAGAAATCGAACAGATCGAGGAAGGCCCCCGACTTGCGCACCTCCACGATCGCCTCCACCGCCGATTCTCCCGTGCCGCGCACTGCGCCCAGGCCGTACCGGATCGTCCGCTCGTCCACCGGCACAAAGCGGTACGAGGCCGCGTTCACCTCCGGCGCCAGTATGCGCAGGCCGTTCTCCAGGCAATCCTCGTGAATGCCGCGTACCTTGTCCGTGTCGTCCATTACGGCCGAGAAGTTGGCCGCCATGAAAGCCGCCGCGTGGTGCGTTTTCATGTAGGCGGTCTGATATGCAACCAGCGCGTAGGCGGCAGCATGCGATTTGTTGAAGCCGTAGCCCGCGAACTTCTCCATCAGGTCGAACAGCTGCGTTGCCTTGCCCTTTGACAGACCATTGCGCTCCGCCCCCGCGATGAAGATGTCGCGGTGCTCTGCCATCTCATCGGCCTTCTTCTTTCCCATGGCTCGGCGCAGCAGGTCGGCCCCGCCTAGCGTGTATCCGCCGATAACCTGGGCGATCTGCATCACCTGCTCCTGGTAGACCATGATTCCGTAGGTCGGTCCCAGAATCGGCTCCAGGCGCGGATCCAGATACTCGACCCGCTGCTGGCCATGTTTGCGCGCGATGAAGTCGGGAATGAGATCCATCGGTCCCGGCCGGTACAGCGCCACGAGCGCAATGATGTCTTCGAAGCGATCCGGTCGCGCGCGCTTTATCAGATCGCGCATACCGCGCGATTCAAGCTGGAACACCGCTGTTGTGTTGCCCGAGGACAGCAGCGCATACGTTTCCGGATCGTCCAGCGGGATGCGATCGAGCGAGAATTCCGCCTGCCCGAGCCCGCGCACGAAGCGCTCGGCCCAGTCGAGTATCGTCAGCGTCGTCAAACCGAGAAAATCGAACTTGACCAGGCCGACGGCCTCGACATCGTCCTTGTCCAGTTGCGAAATGACGTTGGTCGTACCCTCAGCGGCGTAGAGCGGGCAGAAATCCGTCAACTTGCCCGGCGCTATCAGCACGCCGCCGGCGTGCATGCCCACGTTGCGCGTCAGACCTTCCAGCTTTTCGCCCAGCTCGAGCAATTCCCTGACCTCGTCTTCCTCTTGCTCCCGCTCGGCAAGCAAGGGCTCCATCTCACGTGCGTCCTGGAGCGTGATGGTCTTGCCCGGCTGAAACGGAATCAGCTTCGCGATCTGATCGCAGAAGTTGTAGCCGAGATCGAGCACCCGGCCGGTGTCGCGCACAACGGCGCGCGCGGCCATGGTGCCGAACGTGGCGATCTGCGATACGCTGTCCTCGCCATAGCGCTGACGCACGTAGTTGATCACCTTGTCGCGTCCGTCCTGGCAGAAGTCGATGTCGAAGTCGGGCATCGACACCCGCTCCGGATTGAGGAAACGCTCAAACAGGAGGTCGTACTTGAGCGGGTCGAGATCGGTGATGCCGAGCGAGTAGGCGACCAGCGAGCCCGCGCCCGAGCCGCGCCCGGGTCCCACCGGAACACCGTGCGTCTTGGCCCAATTGATGAAGTCGGCAACGATGAGAAAGTAGCCCGCGAAGCCCATCTGCACGATGGTCGCGATCTCGAACTCGAGCCGCGCGCGATAGCGGGGTGTCTGGCGCTCGCGCTCGCCCGGATCGGCGAACAGCTTCGCCAGGCGCGCATTGAGCCCGGCCTGGGCGTGCTGCGCGAGGTAGTCGTCCAGCGTCACTCCTGGCGGGGTGGGAAACGCCGGCAGACGGCTCTTGCCGAGCTCAATCTCCAAATTGCAGCGACGCGCGATTTCGACCGAATTCTCGAGCGCTTGCGGGATGTCGGCGAACAGCAGCGCCATCTCCTCCTGGGTCTTGAAGTGCTGCTCCGGAGTGAACAGGCGCGGTCGCCGTTGATCGCCGAGCACGTAGCCCTGTGCGATGCAGACCCGCGCCTCGTGCGCCTTGAAGTCCCCGGGGTCGAGAAACTGGACCGGGTGAGTCGCCACCACCGGCAGGCCGAGCTGAGACGCGAGCTCGACCGATCGCGCCACCAGTGTCTCGCCATGCGGCAGACCCGCGCGCTGGAGCTCCATGTAGTACCGGCCCGGGAAGAGCTCCTGCCAACTGCGTGCCAGGCGCTGGGCGGCTTCGACGTTCCCGGCAGCCAGCGCCTGGCCGACGTCGCCGGCGCCGGCCCCCGAGAGCACTATCAGACCCTCGGTGCTGCGCTCCTCGAGCCAGGCGCGGGCAATCTCCGCCCGCGCGCGGTGCTGATTACCGAGCCACGCCTTGGAGAGCAGCTCCGACAGGCGCAGATAGCCCGCATGAGAAGCGCACAGCATGACGACCCGATGCGGCTTGTCGCGGTCGGCGTCGTTCTGGATCCAGCAATCCGCGCCGATGACCGGCTTGACGCCGGCGGTACGCGCCGCCTTGTAGAACTTGACCATGCCGAACATGTTTGCCGCGTCGGTAATCGCCAGCGCCGGCATTCCGTCCGACGCCGCACGCGCGATCGCATCGTCGAGGCGGACAATTCCGTCCGTCACCGAGTACTCGCTGTGCAAGCGAAGGTGGGCGTAGCGCGGCGCGGCCATGGATCGGAAAAATTCTAACACCGCAGCACTCCGCGGCAACGGTTAACATCGCGAGCCATGCAGCCCGCCGACAACTCCGCGCGCAGCCGCGCCCCCGCCGCAGCGGGCATTGCGCTCGCTGCGCTGCTCGCCGGGGCGACCTGTATCGCGCTATCTCCCATCTGGGTGCGCGTGTCCGAGACCGGGCCCACCGCCGCAGCGTTCTGGCGCGTCGCAATCGCCTCGCCGGCATTGTGGCTGCTGCGCCCCTGGGTGCGCGGCTCTACCGTGCCCGCCACCGTGCACTGGAAACTGCTGCTGGCCGCGGGAATTGCATTCGCCGGCGATCTCGCGGTCTGGCACACCTCGATCAAGCTCACCTCGGTCGCCAACTCGACCCTGCTCGCCAACTTGGCCTCGATCTTCGTCACGCTCGCGGCCTGGCTGCTGTGGAAGCAGCGCCCGCGGGGCCTCTTCCTAGCCGGTCTCGCCACTGCGCTCGCGGGCGTAGGGATGCTGGTGGAGACGAGCGCCACAGTGTCTGCCACCGCTCTGGTCGGCGACGCACTGGGCGTGGTCACCGCGATGTTTTACGCCTGGTATCTGCTCGCGGTCAAAAAACTGCGTGACAGCGGCGCCGCGACCCTCCAACTAATGGCGATCACCACCACGATCACCGCCGTACTGCTGCTGCCCGTTGCGCTCGCCTCAGGCGAGCAGATGCTGCCGGTGACCGCACTCGGCTGGCTGACGCTCGTTGGTCTCGCGCTGGTGTCGCACGCCGCCGGTCAAGGCCTGATCGCCTATGCGCTCGCCCACCTGCCGGCGGCGTTCTCTTCGGTGAGTCTGCTGTTCCAGCCCGTCATGGCCGCGGTATTTGCCTGGTTGCTGCTGGGCGAGACGCTGGCGCCGGCTCAGATCGCCGGCGGCATCGTCGTCCTGGTCGGAATCTATCTTTCGCGCCGAGGCTCCGGCTAGACGACGACGCAGTCGGGCTGCGCGCCAGGGCACGCCTCGATGCGGCCGATTTCGAACACGGTCTCCCCTTCGGCTCGCAGCAGCTCGGCGGCACGCCCGGCATCTGCGGCGGACACGCATACGACCAGTCCGATGCCGCAGTTGAACACGCGGTACATTTCGTCCTCGGCGACACCGCCGTGCTCCTTCAGCCAAGCAAACAAGGGCGGACGCGGCCAGGACTGCGCCTCCACGACCGCGCGCGTCGCTTGCGGCAGCATTCGCGGTACATTGCCCATGATGCCACCGCCGGTGATATGCGCCATGCCCTTTACCGGGACGGCCTCGAGCAGCTTGAGCACCGCTCTGACGTAGATCCTCGTCGGCTCGAGGATCGCGTCGGCCAGCGGACGACCGTGGAATTCCGACCGCAAGTCCGCCTGCGCGCGCTCCAGGATCTTCCTCACCAGAGAATAGCCGTTGGAGTGGGCTCCGCTCGAGGCAAGCCCGAGCAGCACGTCGCCCGGCCGGATGTCGCGCCCGCCGATGATCTTGTCCTTCTCAACCACGCCGACACAAAAGCCCGCCAGGTCGTATTCGCCGTCGGGATACATGCCCGGCATCTCGGCGGTTTCGCCGCCGATCAGGGCGCAGCCCGCAAGCTCGCACCCGCGCGCAACTCCCTTCACCACGTCTGCCGCGACGCCCTTGTCGAGCTTGCCGCAGGCGAAGTAGTCGAGAAAGAAAAGTGGTTCGGCACCTTGAACCAGAACGTCGTTCACGCTCATCGCCACCAGGTCGACGCCCACCGTGTCGTGGCGCCGCAACGCGAAAGCGAGCTTGAGCTTCGTGCCCACGCCGTCGGTGCCTGACACCAGCACCGGGTGCCGATACTTGGCCGGGAGCTCGCAAAGTGCGCCGAAACCGCCGATGCCGGCCAGCACCTCGGGGCGCATGGTGCGGCGAGCGAACGGCTTGATGACGTCGACGAGCGCATCGCCCGCGTCGATGTCGACGCCCGCATCGCGGTATGAAAGACCGTCCGGCATAGGAGGATTCGCGCGGCGACGCGCCGCAGCTGCGTGATAAAGTTTCGCGTTTCGAGGGATTCTACCCCGCAATGGGCACACCGGTGTTCGCCAACCCCCAGCTCTGGGCCTGGGCCGCCATCGCGGTCGCGGCAGGCTGGCTGCTATGGCTGTTGTCGCCCATCCTCGCGCCGTTTCTGTTCGCCGCCATCCTCGGCTACATTCTCGACCCGATGGTCGAGAAGCTGACCGTCCGGCGCCTGCCGCGCACGCTCGCGGTCGTGCTGGTGCTGGTGCTCGCGCTAGCGCTGGTGGTGGCGCTGATGCTGGTGGTGCTGCCGCTGTTCTACAAGGAGATGCGCCTGCTCGCGGACAAGCTGCCTGGGTTCCTGGCCTGGGTCAACGAGCACATGGCGCCTTGGCTCAAGGCTCACCTGGGGATCGAGTTCCAGCTCGACACGGCAAGCGTGCGCGAAGTCGCCTCCGAGCTGCTGGCCGGCAATCAGGACGTCGCGGCGCGGCTTCTCGGCTCGCTAAAGATCGGCGGCCTTGCGTTGATCGCTTTCTTCGCCAACCTCCTGCTGATTCCCGTTGTGCTGTTCTACCTGCTGCGCGACTGGAACACCTTCTTGGCGCGCGTCGACAATATGATCCCGCGCCACCTGCATGCGAAGGTGCGCCAGCTGTTGCGCGAAATCGATGCCGTGCTGGCCGAATTCCTGCGCGGCCAGATCGTGGTCATCCTGGTCATGTGCGTCTACTACGTGACCGCGCTTTGGCTCGCGCGACTCCAGTTCGCGCTGCCGATCGGAATCATCACCGGCGTCCTCGTGTTCATTCCCTACGTCGGAGCGCTGACCGGGTTCGTGCTCGGCACGATCGCCGCGCTGATGCAGTTCGACAGCGCGGCCGGGCTGCTCTGGGTATGGCTCGCCTTCGCGGTCGGACAGGCGCTGGAGGGCACCACGGTGACGCCGCTGCTGGTGGGAGAACGCATAGGCCTGCATCCGGTCGCCGTGATCTTCGCCTTGCTGGCCTTCGGCCAGGTGTTCGGTTTCTTCGGCGTGCTGCTCGCGCTGCCGGCAAGCGCGGCGCTGCTGGTCGGGTTGCGACATCTGCGCCGCGCGTATCTGGAGAGCGCTCTATACGGCGAGGGACCGCGCTAGGGCATGCAGCAACTGCCGCTCGCCATCTCTCCGGCCCCCGCGCCGACGTTCGGTAACTTCGTCGAGGGTGCAAACGCCGAGGCGCTGCTCAGGGTACGAGAGCTCGCGGAGGGACGCCTGCGGGAAACCGTGCTCTATTTGTGGGGAGAAGCGGGCAGCGGGCGCAGCCATCTTTTGCGCGCCGCCTCGGCGGCGGCCGCACCCGGTCGCGAGCTGGTGGTGGCAGACGACGTTCAGGCGCTCGAAGAGCCGGCGCAAATCGCGCTCTTCAACGCCATCAATCTGGCGCGAGAAGGCCACGGTGCGGTGCTCGCGGCCGGCAATGCGCCGCCGGGACAGCTCGCACTGCGCGAGGACCTGCGCAGCCGGCTCGGCTGGGGCCTCGTGTATCAGCTCAAAGCCCTCACCGACGAGGAAAAGGCGCGCCACCTGCGGGCAGAAGCCGAGCGACGCGGACTGCGCCTGCCCGACGAGGTGATAAGTTACCTGCTGAGTCGACTGCCGCGCGACCTGCCCAGCCTGAACGCGGCGCTCGAGTTGCTCGATCGCTATTCGCTCTCGCACCAGCGGCACATCACCTTGCCCCTGGTGCGGGACGCGCTCAAAGCAGATTGCCGATGAACCTGTCGCTGTTCGATCTCGACAACACGCTCCTCGCCTGCGACAGTGACTACGAGTGGGGCCAGTTCCTGGTCGACCGCGGCGTGCTGGATCGCGAAACCTACGAGGCCCAGAACAAGACCTACTACGACCAGTACGTGGCGGGTACGCTCGACATCCACGAATACCTGGGATTCGCGCTACGGCCGCTGGCGCAGCATACCGGCGAAGAACTTGCGCGCTGGCACGCCGATTTCATGCGCTCGCGCATCGTGCCGACCATCGGCGCGCTGGCTCGCGAGCTGGTGCAGGGCCACCTCGCGGCCGGCGACCTGTGCGCGATCGTCACTGCGACCAACAGCTTCGTCACCCGACCGATCGCGAACGAGTTCGGCGTGCGGCACCTCATTGCGACGGAGCCCGAGATGCGTGAAGGGCGCTTCACCGGCCGCGTCGCCGGCACGCCCTGTTTTCGCGACGGCAAGATTCGGCGCGTCGAGGAATGGCTTGCCGCGCAAGGCCGTACGCTGGCCGACTTCGCAGCCAGCATGTTCTACAGCGACTCGCATAACGACCTGCCGCTGCTCGCGCGGGTGACCCGGCCGGTCGCGGTCGACCCCGATCCGCAGCTGGCAGCCGAGGCACGCCGCCGCGGCTGGGCCGTAATCTCCTTACGCGGGTAGAATCCGGGCCCTTCATGATCAAGAGATTCATCCGCCGCGTTCTAGGTCTGGGCACCACGTTGCCCCTCAGAGTACCGGGCGCAAAGCACCATCTTGCGCGCGCTGCCATCAGCCAGGGCGCCCTGAAGACCTGCGACGGCCTGCGCGAGGCTGGCTTCGCGGCCTACGTGGTCGGCGGGGCGGTCAGAGACCTGCTGCTCGGCATCGAGCCCAAGGACTTCGACGTCGCTACCGACGCCCGGCCCGAGCAGGTCAAACCGCTGTTCCGCCGTGCGCTCCTGATCGGGCGCCGGTTCCGGCTGGTGCATGTCTTGGTCGGCCAGGAAACGGTGGAGGTTTCGACCTTCCGCGCCGCCGACCCCGAAACGGCGGAAAAGAACGAGCACGGGCGCGTGCTGCGCGACAATGTTTTCGGCTCGCAGGAAGAGGATGCGCGGCGGCGCGATTTCACCGTGAACGCCCTTTACTTCGATCCGGCGACCGAAGAGATCGTCGACTACCACGGCGGGCTCGCCGACCTGCGCAAGCGCGTGTTGCGGATGATCGGCGATCCGGAAACGCGCTTTCGCGAAGACCCTATCAGGATGCTGCGCGCGGTGCGTCTCGGCGCCAAGCTGGGCCTGACGCTCGACCCGGCGACGCGCGCACCGATCCGGGAACTCGCGCCGCTGCTCGAGATGGTGCCGCCGGCGCGGCTGTTCGACGAAATGCTCAAGCTCCTGCTCTCCGGCCACGCCAGCGCCTGCCTGCGGCAGTTGCGGGAGGACGGGCTGCACCATGGCCTGTTGCCGCTGCTGGACGTGATCCTCGAGCAGCCGCTCGGAGAACGTTTCGTCACCCTCGCGCTGGCGCAAACCGACGAGCGGGTGCGCACGGACCGGCCGGTATCTCCTGCGTTCCTGTTCGCCGCCCTGCTCTGGCACGAGGTGCTGGCGGCGTGGAAGGCCCATCAGGGGCGCGGCGAGCGCCCGCTGCCGGCGCTCGAGTCGGCGATGGACGACGTGCTAAACGCGCAGTGCGAGAAGCTCGCGATCACACGCAAGCTTACCGCTACGATGCGCGAAGTCTGGAGCATGCAGCCGCGCTTCGATCAGCGCTCGGGACAGCGCCCTTACCGCCTGGTCGAATCGCCGCGCTTCAGGATGGGATACGACTTCCTCGCGCTGCGCGCCGCAAGCGGAGAGGTAAGCGCGGACATGGAAGCATGGTGGCGGGCGTTCCAGCAGGCCGACGCGGAAACCCGCGAGGCGATGCTGATGCCCGAGACCGAACCCAAGAAGCGCCGGCGCCGGCGCCGCAAGAAGCCGCCCTCCGCCGACCCCGCACAGACACCGTGACGCGCGTGACTGCTTACGTCGGCCTGGGCTCCAACCTCGACCGCCCGCGTGAGCAGGTACTCGCGGCGCTCGACGAACTCGAGCGCCTGCCTCAGACGCGCCTGGTGAGCCGCTCGCGGCTGTACCGCAGTGCGCCGGTGGGTCACGAGGCGCAGCCGGACTTCGTCAACGCGGTTGCCCGCATCGACACCGGGCTGACGCCCTCCCGCCTGCTCGAGGAGTTGCAAGCGATCGAGAAACAGCACGGGCGCGGTCGCCCGTTCCCGGACGCCCCGCGCACGCTGGATCTCGACCTCCTGCTCTATGGCGACGCGGTCATCGCGACGGCCTCGCTCACCGTTCCGCATCCGCGCATGCACCAGCGCGCTTTCGTGCTGCGCCCGCTGGCCGAGATCAGCCCGGCCGCCGGCATTCCCGGCCGCGGCACCGCCGCGCAGCTTCTGCACGCCTGCGCAACCCAGGACGTGGAGCCCTTGGCGTGAGCGTGCGCTTTCGCTACCTGGTCGTGGAGGGGCCAATCGGCGCAGGCAAAACCAGCCTGGCGCGGCGCCTGGGCGAGCGGCTCGGCACCGACCTGCTGCTCGAGCAGCCCGCGGAGAACCCGTTTCTCGCGCGCTTCTACCAGGACATGCCGCGCTACGCCCTTCCGACGCAGCTGTTCTTTCTCTTCCAGCGTGCCAAGCAAATCGAACCGCTGGCACAGGCCGACATGTTCCGCAACCCGACCGTGTCGGACTTCCTGCTCGACAAGGACCCGCTGTTCGCTCGCATTACGCTCACGGGCGATGAGTTTGCCCTCTACCAGCGCATCTACGAGGCGCTTCGTCCGCACGCTCCGGTGCCCGACCTGGTCGTCTACCTGCAGGCGCAGCCCGACGTCCTCGTCGAGCGCATAAGACGCCGTGCCGCACCGTTCGAGCGGGGCATCAGCGACGAGTACCTGGCCCTGCTGGCCGAGAACTACACGAGATTCTTCTATCACTACGACGCGTCGCCCGTGCTGATCGTGAATTCCGAAAAGCTCAATTTCGTGGAGCGCGACGCAGACTTCGATCTTCTGGTCGAGCGGATCCGGAACATGAAGAGCCGCCGCGAGTTCTTCAACCTCGGCTGAGATGCGCGTCGTCAGCGACATCGCCACGCTGCGCGCCCTTTCCCCTGGCGCCCCGCTCGCGTTCGTGCCGACCATGGGCAATTTGCACGAGGGCCACTTGTCGCTGATTCGGCTCGCCCGTCAACACGCGCCGCGTGTGGCAGCGAGCATCTTCGTCAACCGTTTGCAGTTCGCACCCGGCGAGGACTTCGAGCGCTACCCGCGTACATTCGCCTCCGATTGCGACAGGCTCGCCGCCGAAGGCGTCGAGCTCGTTTTCGCGCCCGACGAACAAACGCTCTATCCCGAGCCCCAGGTCTACGTCGTAGAGCCGCCGCCGCTCGCCAACGAACTCGAGGGAAGGTTCCGCGCGCGCTTCTTCCACGGGGTGAGCACCGTGGTGCTGAAGCTGTTCAACTGCGTTCAGCCGGCCTGCGCGGTCTTCGCCAAGAAGGATTATCAACAGCTGATGATCGTGCGCGGTATGGTGCGCCAGTTCAACCTGCCGATCGAAATCTTCGCCGGGGAGACGCTGCGCGAGCCGGACGGGCTGGCGATGAGCTCGCGCAACGGCTACCTCTCGGCCTCGGAGCGCGCCGAGGCGCCGCGGCTGCGGTGGGTCCTGCAGCACGTCGGGGCCCGGCTGGGCGAAGGCGAGCGGAACTTCGAAGCGCTAGGCGCCGAGGCGATGCGAGAATTGGCCGCAGCCGGCTGGAAACCGGACTACGTCGAAGTGCGCAGACAAGAGGACCTGAGCGTGCCCGGTCCCGCCGACACGCGACTCGTGGTGCTCGCCGCCGCGCGCCTTGGCAGCACCCGCCTGATCGACAACGTTGAAGCCTGACTAACCCGGATAGGGGTCGAAGGTAATCGACTCGACCGGGCAACCCATCGCCTTGGCGAGCCCGTCCATGGCGTCATCGGTCAGCTGCACCGGCCGAAACTCGGCGTCCCCGCCCTTGGACGAAATGAATGATTTCGCCGCGTCCTCTGAATTCCAGGTGACCACCGGGTCCGGGCTTACTCCCGGCACCTGACGGCATACGGGAAAACCATCGGCCTTGTAGACAATCGCGTACATTCAGCCCCCTCATTGAATCCTGCGCGCGAAGCGGCCCCGCCCCGAATCTAACCGATACAGACCCTTTGTTCCACCACCGGGGACGCCGCTGCCGGGGCCCGCGAGTGTGAATTAAGTCACGCTCGCGCGGCCTTCGCATCGGACGGGAAGATACGACGCGAGCGGCAACTTTGGGCCTTGGCGCCCGGAACGCAGGCTGTGACAGATTGCACAGACGGCGCAACCGGCGTTTAATTGCCGCGGGAGGCCTGTCTGACGGCGTGGTTGCGCCGACCCGGGCCAAGGCGAATTGCCCCCTTTCAAGGGGGCATTTTTATCAGGGAAGGAGAATCACATGAGCAACATGCGCGACGCTGACGGCCTTCGCGTGCCATACGGTAAGGCCAATACGCAGTTCGAGACCGCGTTCGAGCCGGCAACCGGCACGGTCTGGGGCTACTTCAATCCGAAAGGCACTCCCTGCTTCAGCCTGGGTTTGCTGAAAACGATCCGCGAACACGATAGCGCGCTCGCGGTGAACGGCGGCCAGGTCGACGTCGCGGGAATCACAAGCAAGGCGAACTACTACGTGCTGGGCTCGCGCACACCTCGCGTATTCAACCTTGGCGGCGATTTGGCGCTTTTCGTATTGCTGATAAAGGCGCGCGACCGAGAAGCCCTGGCGCACTATGCCAAGCTTTGCATCGACAACATGTACCCGCGTATCCAGAACTTCTACTCGTCAACGCTGACGACCATCTCTCTGGTACAGGGCGACGCGCTTGGCGGCGGATTCGAATGCGCACTTTCGTCGGATGTCATCGTGGCCGAGGAAAGCGCGCAGTTGGGATTGCCTGAAATCCTCTTCAACCTGTTCCCCGGAATGGGAGCCTATAGCTTGCTTGGCCGACGCATCGGCATGCGCGCTGCGGAAGACCTCATACTTTCCGGCCGGGTGTTGCCCGCTGCGCAGCTGCACGAGATGGGCGTCATCGACGTGCTCGCAAAGGACGGCGAGGGCGAGCTTGCAGTCCGCGAGTGGATCGCGAGAAATGCGAAGCGCCGCAACGGAATGCAGGCGGTATTCGCAGCCCGCAAGCTGGTTCAACCGGTAACCCGCAATGAGCTTGACGCTATTACCGATACCTGGGTGGATGCGGCGATGCGGCTTGAGGATCGCGACCTCAAGATGATGAGCCGAATCGTGCGCGCCCAGATGCGCCGCATTGAATCGGGCGACGTCGCGGACATCACGCAGGAGGCACTGGCGGCGTCCGCGTGAGCAGTCCGGCGATGCCCCTCAGCCGCCTATGTGCGAGACGAATCCGCCGTCACCGAACATCCGGCTGAACTGGTAGAAGTTGACGCGCGTGGAATTGACAATCGAGGCCTGCGCTGCAGGGTCCTCGATTGTCTTCACGAGCTTGTTCAGCTTGGCCATGTGGTCGACGTCCATCGTCGCGTGGGAAGTCAGGAACTTGAACCCCCCCCCGTCGACATCACGGCCGGTGGCGCGGGCAATCGAGTCCGCGACACGACCGCCATAGACGGATGAAACGACCTCGAGCATATAGAGCATGCCGAGAACCGAACAAGGGTGTACATGTTCGGCGCTGTAATAATTGAAGGCGATCATCGCCTGCACCGGCACGCTCGGAGGATTTTCGCGCGCGAACTTAGCATCGCCTCCCATCGCCTCGATGTCCTCCAGCACCCACGATTCGTGCCCCTTCTCCTCTTCGATGCGCTCGTAGAGCTCGTAGCGCACATCGCGGAACCGATCGTCGCAACGCACGATCGCGGCCGCCATGACCGGGCAAAAATGCCAGACGACATGATAAAGGTCGTGCAGGAACGCCTGATATTCCGCTAGCTCCAACCCCTTGTGAATCATGGAGTGCACGCGCGGAACCTCTTCAAGTTCCCGTCGGTTTGAGTCCGTCAGCTCGATGAGTGTGATGAAGAAAGACATTCGTTCCGATCCCGGTAGGCAAATAAGGTCGCGTCCGCATAGCCAAGTTCCGCCGCGGCAGGCAATTCTTGCGGCGGACGATTGTAGCGCGGCCTAGCCAGTAGACCGCTGTTTGTCGCGCAGATAGGACTCCAGCGCGCCACGGGCCGCCGCGAGCTCATTCGAGAGGGCGCTGGCCAAACCTGCCGCCCGCAACCGCACCTCGGCGTCTGACAGCTTGCCGAAATCCGTACAAAGCCGGGTAAGCCGATCGGTCCCCATGCTTGCCGACGAGCCCTTCATCGCGTGCAATATCGAGCGAAATTCTTGCGCGTTTCTTGCAGCCAACGCGCCCTCTATCCTGGTGAGCAGCGCCATGTTGTCTACGAGATAGACCCCGACCAGCTTCTCGAGGAACGAGACCGAGGATCCAAGCTCTTCAAGGTGCGAGAGTGTTTCGACGTTGACAACCTCAGTCTGCAAAGCGCCGACTGTACGGGGCGCCACGCGAGTTAGCTCGATTGGAACTGCACGCCCGGCTTCCCGGGGTCGGCTGCCCGCCAGGCCCTGGATCTCTTCGAGCAAGCGGGCCGCCTCGACCGGCTTCGAAAGGAACGCATCCGCCCCTTCCTCAAGACATTCGCGGCGCGCCTCCGGCGTTGCGTCGGCAGACAGGATCGCGATAGGGAGTCGGTCGCGTCCAACAAACATCAGGCGCATGGCCTGCAAGGCTTCCAATCCGCCCATCCTGGGCATGTTGCGATCGAGCAATACGATGTCGTAGGTATTTTGCTCCACGGCGTCCAGCGCTTGCTCGCCGTCCTCGACCAAGGTGACTTCGTGCCCTCCACGTTCCAGGATCTTTCCGAGAACCTCGCGATTGGTAGGATTGTCGTCCGCGACCAGGACCCGCAGCTTTCTCGCTCCTGCGATTCGCCGAGCGTAGTCCTGCAGCCGCACCACCCCCGCACCCATCTCGGCGCCGGCGCTGACTGAATGAAGCACGTTGAACATCTGGCGCTTGTCGAATGGTAGTTCGAGCACCGCCGAGAAGCCGGCGGAGAGCGCGTCAAAGCGCGGCACGCCCGCCTCACCGCGGACCACCAAAACCATCGGCGGCGACGGGTCGGGTGCGGCGCGTCGGAAGCGCCACGCCTGCTGCAAGCCGTCGCGATCCTCGGCGTATAGGAGCGCGCTGTGGTACGGCTTCTCCACGCTGATCTCCGTCACCAGTCGCGCCACGCCTTCGTCGATCCCCGCAACGGCAACGGGGATCGCCCCCCACCCCGCAAGGGCCTGCTCCAGCGCCTCGCGCTGTTCAGCGGGAACGCCGACCAGCATTACACGGGTGTTGGCAAGCTCGCCCGCGACGACTTCGGCGTGTTCCGGCTGCTTGTCCAGTTCCACCTCGAACCAGAACGTGCTGCCAAGCCCTACTGCGCTCTCCAAGCCGATACGTCCGCTCATGAGCTCGACGAGTTGCTTTGCAATCGTGGTTCCCAGGCCGGTCCCGCCGAAGCGGCGCGTCGTCGACTGTTCGCCCTGTGCAAAGCTCTCGAAAATGCGCGTCTGCGCCTCGGGTGCTATCCCAATTCCCGTATCGCGCACGGAGAACTTCAACCGTACCTTTCCCTCTGTTTCCCCCTGCGCCGTCACGTGCACCGTCACACTGCCGCGCTCGGTAAATTTCACCGCGTTACTGGCGAGATTGATCAGCACCTGACGCAGATAATGGGGATCGCCACGAACCGCCGGCGGAACCTCCGGCATGATCGACACCACGACTTCTACGTTCTTCACTGCAGCCTGCGCGGCGACAATTCTGCAGGTGCTGTTGACCAATGCGTGCAGGTCGAAATCCGAATGATCGAGCACCAGCTTGCCGGCCTCGATCTTGGAGAAATCGAGAACGTCTTCCACTAGACCGAGCATGACCCGCGATGAGCCGCGCAGCGTCTGCAGCATGTCGGCCTGCTCGCGGTTGAGCTGGGTGTCGCGCAACAGGTCAGCCATGCCGATGATCGCGTTCAGCGGCGTGCGCATTTCGTGGCTCACGACCGAAATGAACCGGCGTTTGGCCTGGTTGGCCGCCTCGGCGCGCGCCAGCGCGTCGAACATGCGCTTTACCAGCGACAGCACATACAGGCTAAGTGCAACCAGCCCGAGCATGAGCCCAGCACCCAAAGCAAGGTGGGCTTGCCAGAAATCACTTATCCACAAGACTAGAGAGAAGCCGAGCACGCTCAGCACGAGCGCGTCGATCAGGTGGCGTGCGCCGAAGCGAAAGCCGTTCGCCAGCGTCACCCAGACGTACACCAGGAACAGCGGCGCGGCACGCTCATCGAGAAACGCCATGCACCAGGTGAGCGTCCCCACGTCGGCCACCGTCGCAGCCAGCCGGCGCGCATGCGATGCGCCGGGAGATGCGAGGATTCGCGCGAACAGGAGCGCCGACACCAGCAGGTAGAGGAGCATTACCTCCAGGGTCGGCTCAGGTCGATCGCGCAGCGCGTCCGGGAGCAAATAGAGGACAATCAACGCGCCAACAATCAGGCGCACGATCGCCTGCTCGTGCTCCGTATCCGGTCGACCCGCCAACCGGGCCCGCAGACTTCCGATCAGGTCATTCAGGGCCCGCATCACGCGCCACCTGATCCCGCGGCAGGCGCATCGCTCCACTCGCGCTGCACGCGCAACACGTCGTCGCGCATGCCGAGGAAGGCGTCCACCAGGCGCGGGTCGAAATGCGCCCCGCGCTGGGCGCGCAGATGCGCGAACGCGTCCTCGCTCGACCAGGCCTTCTTGTACGGCCGGACCGAGGTGAGCGCATCGAAGACGTCGGCCACCGCGACGATCCGCGCGCAAAGTACGATGTGATCGCCGACCAGCCCGTTGGGGTAGCCGGAACCGTCGTATTTCTCGTGATGCCCGAGGGCGATCAGCGCACCCATGCGCACGTACTTCGACGCGCTGCCTTTGAGAATCTCGTGGCCGATCACGGGATGACGGCGCATCACCGTCCACTCGGCCTCGTCCAGCCGGCCTTCCTTGAGCAGAATCTGGTCGGGAATGCCGATCTTGCCGATGTCGTGCAGCGGGGCCGCGAGCTCGATGGTCTCGGCTTCGTTGCGGTCGAGTCCGATCGCATCCGCGATCAGGCGCGAGTAGCGCGCCATCCGAATCAGGTGGTAGCCGGTCTCGGCGTCGCGAAATTCGCCCGCCCGCGCCAGACGCAGCAGAGTCTCCTTTTCGCGCTCGCGCACCTCGCGCGTCGCTTCCTCGACCATGCCCTCGAGCAGGCGCTTGCGGTCCTCGAGCGCGAGTTGCTGGCGACGCAGGGTGAGCAGGTTGCGGCAGCGCGCCAGGCACTCGCGCGCGTCGATCGGCTTGGCCAGGAAGTCCGTGATCCCGGCGTCCAGCGCGGAATAGCGCACCTTGCGGTCGTCGTGCACGGTGACCATCACGATCGGCACGTGCTCGTATCCCGGCAGGGCGCGCAGTCGCCTGACGAACTCGATGCCGTCCATGTCCGGCATCATGTAGTCCACCAGCACCAGGTCCGCGATGTGCCGGGTGGCCCATACCACCGCGTCGACGGGACGCGCGAAGCCTTCCACCCCGACGCGCTCGTCGAGGCTGCGCACGACCTGCTCCAGAATGGCGCGCCCGGTCGACTGGTCGTCGACCACCATGACGGTATTTCGGGCCAACGGCAGCGCCCTGATCTGAGCCTGGGCCAAGCGGATCCCCCTCGTTATCGCGCCCAAGCGTACGCTCGGGCCCAGGGGAAGTCTAGCAAGCAAAAAACGCTTTAAGAGTCGACTTTTTCAACGATTTTTGCACTCCCTGACGGACCCGGTTGCGCCCCGGGGCGAGGCGCCGCGCGCGGCATCAAGCTGGTGCCGGAAGAGAGACTCGAACTCTCATGGTGTCGCCACCGGCGGATTTTGAGTCCGCTGCGTCTGCCTGTTCCGCCATTCCGGCGCGCCGGGATCGGATTATCCCGGAGTTCGCCTGTGCCGGGAAGCGCCAGCCCTATAATGCGGCGCCATGCGCGTCGCCGAGTTCGACTATGCGCTGCCCGAAGAGCTCGTCGCGCAGCATCCCGCGCCCGAGCGCACCCGAAGCCGCCTCCTGCACCTCGATGGGCGCACGGGCGCGCTCGAGGACCTGCTTTTCACCGACCTGCCGCGCCTGATGGGGCCACGCGACGTGCTGGTGTTGAACGACACCCGCGTGATCAAAGCGCGGCTCACCGGGCGTAAGAGTAGCGGCGGACGCATCGAATTGTTCGTCGAGCGCCTGCTTGGGGAGCGAGAGGTTCTGGCCCTGATCCGCGCCAGCCACCCGCCGCGCCAGGGCAGCGAGCTCCTGGTGGGCGACGGAGTGCGCGCCGAGGTGATCGGGCGCGAGGACGATCTGTACCGCCTGCGCCTGAACGACGCCAGCGCGGCAGACCTGCTCGAGCGCTGCGGCCGGGTCCCGCTGCCGCCCTACATCACCCACACGCCCGATGCAAACGACGCCGAGCGCTACCAGACAGTGTACGCCGAGCGGCCCGGGGCGGTCGCCGCACCCACCGCCGGGCTGCATTTCGACACCGCGATGCTCGAGCGCCTCAGCGCGCAGGGCGTGCGCATCGCCAGGGTCACGCTGCACGTGGGCGCCGGCACCTTCCAGCCGGTGCGCACCGAAACCGTCGAGGCGCACCACATGCACCGCGAACGCTTCGAAGTGCCGCAAGCCGCAGTGGACGCCATCGAGGACGCCCGCAGCGCGGGCGGCCGGGTGCTCGCCGCGGGCACGACCGCGCTGCGAGCGCTGGAGAGCGCCGCGCACGGCGGCCGGCTCGAGGCCACTGCGGGCGAAACGGATCTGTTCGTGTATCCGGGCTATGCGTTCCGGGTCGTCGACCGCCTGCTGACCAACTTTCATCTGCCGAAGTCCAGCCTGCTGATGTTGGTCGCGGCGTTCGCCGGCCACATGAACATCCGCCGCGCCTACGCGCATGCGATCGAGCACCGCTACCGCTTCTTCAGCTACGGCGACGCGATGCTGATCGAGAGGGCGGCGTGAAGTTCGAGATCTCACATCGCGACGGCGCGGCGCGGCGCGGCCGGCTCGAACTCGAGCATGGCGTCGTCGACACGCCGGCATTCATGCCGGTGGGCACCTACGGCGCGGTCAAGGCAATGGCGCCGGCGGAGCTGACCGAGATCGGCGCCCAGATCGTGCTCGGCAACACCTTCCACCTCTGGCTGCGCCCCGGGCTCGAAGTGATCCAGCGGCACGGCGGTCTGCACCGCTTCATGGGCTGGAGCGGGCCGATTCTCACCGATTCGGGCGGGTTCCAGGTATTCAGCCTCGGCGCCCTGCGCAAGATCAGCGAGGAAGGCGTTCGCTTCGCCTCCCCTATCAACGGCGACCGTCTGATGCTGACGCCCGAAGAGTCGATGCATATCCAGCGCGTACTCGGCTCGGACATCGCGATGATCTTCGACGACTGCACACCTTACCCCGCGACCGAGGACAAGGCCGCGCATTCGATGCGGTTGTCGCTGCGCTGGGCGGAGCGCTCGCGGCGCGCCTTCGAGGGCTCCCCCAACGCCCTGTTCGGCATCGTGCAGGGCGGCATGTTCGAGCCGCTGCGCGACGAGTCGCTCGCCGGCCTGAGCGCGATCGGATTCGACGGCTACGCGGTGGGCGGGCTCTCGGTCGGCGAACCCAGGGCCGACCGCAGCCGGATCCTCGCGCACGTCGCCCCGCGCCTGCCTTCAGAACGGCCGCGCTACCTGATGGGGATGGGCACCCCGGAAGACATCGTCGAGGCCGTGAGCTGCGGAATTGACATGTTCGACTGCGTCCTGCCCACGCGCAACGCGCGCAACGGCTGGCTGTTCACGCGCCGCGGCGACGTCAAGATCCGCAACGCCCGCTATCGCGACGACACCCGGCCGCTGGACGAATCCTGCGGCTGCTACACCTGCCGCCATTTCAGCCTCGCCTACCTGCATCACCTGCAGCGCACCAACGAGATCCTCGGCGCGCGCCTGAACACGCTGCACAATCTCTACTACTACCAGGAGCTTATGCGCGAACTGCGTGACGCGATCGCGAACCGCCGCCTGCCCGAGGTTTCGGCGAGCATTCTCGCGGCGCGCCGAGAGCCGATGCTATAATCGCTCGCTTTTCCCGCCATACCAGGGAGTTAGCTGTGCTGATCTCTTCCGCTTTCGCGCAATCCTTGGGCGGTGCCTCGGGGCAATCCGGGTTCCTCGGCCTGCTGCCGATCGTCCTGATGTTCGGCCTGCTGTACTTCCTCATGATCCGCCCGCAGATGAAGCGCGCGAAGGAACAGCGCCAGATGATCGAAGGCCTGCAGAAGGGCGACGAAGTCGTCACCTCGGGCGGGATGGTCGGAAAGATCACCAAGCTGGGGGAAGCCTACCTTACGGTCGAAATCGCCCCCAACACCGAGATCAGCGTGCAGAAGGCGGCGGTGCAGACTCTGCTGCCCAAGGGCACCATCAAGTCGCTGCAGTGACCGGCCGCCAGGCACGCGACCGGGCCTAAGTCGAGATGAACCGCTTCCCGGCATGGAAGTACGCGCTGATCGGGTTCACGATCATCGTCGCGTTTCTCTACACGCTGCCCAATTTCTACGGCGAGTCGCCGGCGGTCCAGATTTCCAGCGCGAAAGCGACCGTCAAGGTGGACGACGCCCTCGCGTCGCGCGTTGAGTCGGCGCTCAAGTCCGCCGGCATCCAATACACGGGCGTATTGCTCGAATCGAGCAGCCTGCGGGTGCGCTTCGCCGACACCGATACGCAGCTCAAGGCAAAGGATCTGATCAGCAAGACCGTCAATCCGGATCCCTCGAACTCGTCCTACGTGGTCGCGCTGAACCTGCTGACGTCGTCGCCGTCGTGGCTCACGGCGATCCACGCGCTCCCGATGTACCTCGGCCTGGACCTGCGCGGAGGCGTGCACTTCCTGCTCCAGGTCGACATGCAGGCCGCGCTCACCAAGCGCCTGGAGGGAATCGCGGGCGAACTGCGGCGCGACCTGCGCGACAAGGACATTCGCTACCACGGTATCGCGCGCGACGGCGACACGATAAAGATCCGTTTCAGCGATACGGCGATGCGCGCGCGCGCGGAGGCACGCATCCTGACCACGGAACCCGACCTCTCGGTCGACGAGCGCGACGAGGGGCAGGAGCTGCTGCTGGTCGCGAAATTCAAGCCGAGCGCCGCAAAGTCCACCGAGGAACGCGCGATCAAGCAGAACATCACCACGCTGCACAACCGGGTCAACGAGCTTGGCGTGGCGGAGCCGATCATCCAGCAGCAAGGTGCCGATCGCGTGGTCGTGGAACTGCCCGGAGTGCAGGACACCGCGAAGGCGAAAGAGATCCTGGGGCGCACCGCGACCCTAGAAGTGCGTCTGGTGGACGAAGAGGCGATGCGCGGCGGCAGCAAGCTGGGCGACGACATCTTTCCGGAGCGGCACCGCGACGGCACGGTCGAAATGGTGCCGGTGAAAAAGCAGATCGTCATCACCGGGGACCAGTTCACGGACGCGCAGGCGACCTTCGACCAAGACCACCGGCCGGCGGTCTCGGTTCAACTGAACGACGCCGGCGGCGGCATCATGCGCCAGGTCACGCGCGAAAACCTGCATCACTTGATGGCCATCGTCCTGTTCGAGAAGGGCAAGGGCGAAGCGATTTCGGTCGCTAGAATCCAGGGCGAGTTCGGCAGCCGTTTCCAGATCACGGGCAACTTCTCTCCGACCGAGACCGCCGACCTGTCACTGCTGATCCGCGCAGGCTCCCTCGCGGCACCGATGGATATCGTGGAAGAGCGCACCGTCGGTCCCAGCCTGGGCAAGGAGAATATCCAGAAAGGCTTCGATTCGACCAAGTGGGGCTTCAGCGCGATCGTGGTCTTCATGTCGATCTATTACTCGCTGTTCGGCGTCGTCGCCGCGGTCTCGCTGGCGTGCAACCTGCTCTTCCTGGTGGCCCTGCTGTCGATGCTGCAGGCGACGCTGACCCTGCCCGGTATCGCCGCGATCGCCCTGGCGCTCGGCATGGCGATCGACGCCAACGTACTGATCAACGAGCGCATCCGCGAGGAGATCCGCGGCGGCGCCACGCCCCAAGCCGCGATTCACGCCGGCTACGAGCGCGCCTGGGGCACCATCCTGGATTCCAACATCACCACCCTGATCGCCGGCCTCGCACTGCTGATCTTCGGCCAAGGGCCGGTGCGTGGCTTCGCGGTGGTGCACTGCCTGGGCATTCTCACATCCATGTTCTCCGCGGTCACGGTGTCGCGGGGAATGGTCAATTTGATCTACGGCCATCGACGCCGCGTCGCCAAGCTGGCGATCGGCAACACGGCCTGGAAGTAGCCGGCGCGGGATAAAGCGACACCATGGAATTCTTCAAGATCCGCCGCGTAATTCCTTTCATGCGGTATGCGTTGATCTTCAACGTCATATCGCTGCTCACCTTCCTCGCCGCAGTCTTCTTCCTCACCACCAAGGGCCTCAACTACTCGATCGAATTCACCGGCGGCACGCTGATCGAGGTGCACTACAAAGACAGCGCCGACACCGAGAGCGTCCGGAAGACGCTGGAGAAGGCGGGCTACAAGGTGGAGGTGCAGATCTTCGGCTCGTCGCGCGACGTGCTGCTTCGCATGCCGATCGAGAAAGGCCAGTCCACCTCGGACCTGTCGCAGAAGGTCAGCGGACTGCTGCAGGCTCAGGACAAGTCAGCCGAGGTGCGCCGGGTCGAATTCGTCGGCCCCCAGGTCGGCGAGGAGCTAGCCCAGTACGGCGCCCTCGCGCTGCTGGTGACCGCGATCGGTATCGTGCTCTACCTTGCGCTGCGCTTCGAGTGGAAGTTCGGGCTGTCGGCCATCATCGCCAACCTGCACGACGTGGTGATCATCCTCGGCTTCTTCTCCCTGTTCCAGTGGGAGTTTTCCCTGCCGGTTCTGGCCGCGGTGCTGGCGGTGCTCGGCTACTCCGTCAACGAGTCGGTGGTGGTGTTCGACCGGGTGCGGGAGAACTTCCGCAAAATGCGCAAGGCGTCGACGCCCGACGTGATCGACGCCGCAATCACCGGAACCATCTCGCGCACCATCATCACGCACGGCAGCACGCAGGCGATGGTGACGACCATGCTCTTGTTCGGCGGGCCAGCGCTGCACTACTTCGCCCTCGCGCTCACCATCGGGATCCTGTTCGGGATCTATTCCTCAGTGCTGGTTGCGAGCCCGCTGCTGATGTGGCTGAGGGTCACCCGCGCGCAGTTCATCAAGCCGAACAAGAAGGACCGCCGCGACGAGCACGAAGGCGCGGTCGTCTGAGCGCAGGCGCGGTCGTTCCGGACGCGCCTCAGATCCGCCTGGCAAGCCCCGCCGCGAGCCCTACGTAGCGAGCAGGGGTGAGCGCGAGCAGGCGCTTCTTCGCCGCCGCGGGAACGGGCAGCCGGCGGATGAAGGCCGCGAGCTGGCGCCGGTCCAGACGCTTGCCGCGCGACAGCGCCTTGAGCTTCTCGTAGGCCTCCGGCACGCCGTAGCGGCGCATCACCTGCTGTATGGGCTCGGCGAGCACCTCCCAGTTGGCGTCGAGATCCTCCGCCAGCCGCCGCGGGTCCGCCTCGAGCTTGGCCAGTCCCCGCAGGCAGGCGACATAGGCGAGCAGGCTGTGGCCGAGCGCGCCGCCGGCATTCCTGAGTGCGGTCGAGTCCGACAGGTCGCGCTGCCAACGCGATACCGGCAGCTTGTCCGACAGGTGCCGCAACAGCGCGTTGGCCACGCCGATGTTGCCCTCGGAGTTCTCGAAGTCGATCGGGTTGACCTTGTGCGGCATCGTGGACGAACCCACCTCGCCCGCCTTCGGCCGCTGGCGGAAGTAGCCCAGCGAGATATAGCCCCACAGGTCGCGGTCGAGATCCAGCAGCACCGTGTTGGCGGCGGCAAAGGCGTCGAACAGCTCCGCGAACGAATCGTGCGGCTCGATCTGGATCGTGTACGGGTTGAACTCCAGCCCGAGCCGCTCGACGAAACGGCGGCAGAACCGCTCCCAGTCGACGCCCGGATAGGCAATCACGTGCGCGTTGTAGTTGCCCACCGCGCCGTTGATCTTGCCGAGGATGCGCACGCCCGCGATGCGGTCGCGCGCGCGCCGCAGGCGATGCACGAAGTTCGCCATTTCCTTGCCGAGCGTGGTCGGCGAAGCGGGTTGTCCGTGCGTGCGCGACAGCATCGGCAACGCGGCGTGCCGGTGCGCAAGCGCGCGCAGCGCCGCGATCAGCTCCTCCAGCCGCGGCAGCATCACGCCGTCGCGCGCCTCGGACAGCATGAGCGCATAAGCCAGGTTGTTGATGTCCTCCGAGGTGCAGGCGAAATGGATGAACTCGAGCGCGCGCCGCACTTCGGGGTCGTCCCCTAGCCGGCCCCTGAGCCAGTACTCGATCGCCTTGACGTCGTGGTTGGTCTGCGCTTCGATATTCTTGATGTGCTCGGCGTCGCGCTCGGAAAAGCCGGCCACCAGACGCCGCATCGCGCTCGCCGCATGGCGCGAGAAGGGCTTCAGTTCGCGCACGCCCCGTTCCGCCGCGAGAGCCCGCAACCACGCGAGCTCGACCTTCAGGCGGGCACGTATCAGCGCCTGCTCGCTGAAGTGCGCCCGCAGCGAATCGACAGTCTTGGCGTACCGCCCGTCGAGCGGCGACAGCGCGGTGAGCGGTGAGGGCATTTTTCTCGGTCGCGGGGCTTTGACGCCGTATTATAAGGCTCATGCCCGGCCCGGCCTCTCTTGCACGCGTCGCGCGCGAGGCGCGCGCCTGCACGCTGTGCGCAAGAGCGCTGCCGCTCGAGCCGCGCCCGGTGTTCCACGTCGGCCTGCGCGCGCGCGTGCTGATCGTGGGCCAGGCGCCGGGGCGCCGCGTGCACGAAACCGGCGTCTCGTGGAACGACCCGTCGGGCGACGCGCTGCGCGCCTGGCTCGGCATCGGGCGCGAGGCGTTCTACGACACCGCGCGGATCGCGATCATCGCCACCGGCCTTTGCTACCCGGGGACTGGGGCCCGCGGCGACCTGCCTCCGCGGCCGGAATGCGCGCCGACCTGGCAGCCGCGCTTTCGCGCCGCGTTGCCGGCGCTGCGCCTGACGCTGCTGGTCGGCAGCCACGCCCAGGCCTACTACCTCGGCAGGCGGCGCAAGCGCACCCTCGCCGCCACGGTGCATGCCTGGCGCGAGTATCTGCCCGAGTATTTCCCGTTGCCGCACCCGAGCCCGCGCAACAGGCTGTGGCTCAGGAACAACCCCTGGTTCGAGCGCGCCGTCATCCCGGCGCTGCGCCGGTGCGTTGACAGAGCATTGCGTTGAAGCGCGGCGCCGGACGGTATAATCCGCGCCCTCAGCCCGCAAAGCGTCAGCATGAAACTGCTCGTCTCACTCCTCAGTCCCTACGGACGCAAGGTCCGCATCGTTCTTGCAGAGAAGCGCATCGAGTGCGAGCTCGAGCTGGTCGACGTGACCCCGGCCGAAAGCCCGCTCAACGACCACAACCCGCTGGGCAAGATCCCGACTCTGCTGCTGGACGACGGCGGCGCGCTGTACGACTCGAGAGTGATCGTCGAGTTTCTCGATGCCGTCTCGCCGATCGGCCGCCTGATCCCGAAGGGCAACCGCGAGCGCGTCGCCGTGCTGCGCTGGGAGGCGCTGGCAGACGGCGTGCTGGACGCGGGAGTGCTGCTGCGCCAGGAGACGCTGCGGCCGAAGAACGAGCAGAGCGCGGCCTGGATCGAGCGCCAGCGCGGCAAGGTCGAGCGCGGCGTGGCGGAAATGGCGCGCGACCTCGGCGAGCGCGACTGGTGCCACAACGAGCGCTTCACGCTGGCCGACATCGCGCTCGCGTGCTGCCTGGGCTGGCTCGCGTTCCGCCATCCCGAGCTCGACTGGCACGGCAAGTACGCCAACCTGGCGCGCCACTACGACAAGCTCGGCCTGCGCCCCGCGTTCGCCGAAACCGCGCCCAGGTAAGCGCCCCGCCGGCTAGGCGATGATCGCGCCGCCGAGGCAGACCTCGGCGTCGTACAGCACGACCGACTGGCCGGGGGTGACCGCCCACTGCGGCGCGTCGAACGCGACTGAGATCTCGGCCCCGGCGACCCGCCCGAGCGTGCAGGCCGCGTCGGCCTGCCGGTAGCGGGTCTTCGCCCCGTAGCGCGACCCCTCGGCCGGGGGCGCGCCAGCGATCCAGCTCGCATCGAGCGCCTCAAGCGACGCGCGCAGCAGCAGCGGGTGGTCGTGGCCCTGCACCACGGTCAGCGTGTTGGACGCCATGTCCTTGGCCGCGACGTACCAGGCCTCGCCCGATCCGCCCTTCGCGCCGCCCAGGCCGATGCCCTTGCGCTGGCCGATGGTGTAGAACGCGAGCCCGATGTGCTCGCCGATGCGCCCGCCCTCCGGCGTCACGACCGGCCCCGGGTTTCGCGGCAGGTAGCGGTTGAGGAACTCGCGGAACGGGCGCTCGCCGATGAAGCAGATGCCGGTCGAGTCCTTCTTGGCGTGGTTCGGCAGGCGGGCTTCGAGCGCCAGGCGGCGCACCTCGGGCTTCCTCAGCTCGCCGACCGGAAACAGCACGCGCGCGAGCTGAGCCTGGTTCAGGCGGTGCAGGAAGTAGCTCTGGTCCTTGTTGCGGTCCGCGCCGCGCAGCAGTTCGACGCCGCCGTCATTCGCCTGGGTCCGGGCGTAGTGGCCGGTGGCGATCCGCGCCGCGCCGAGCCGCATCGCGTGGTCGAGGAAGGCCCTGAACTTGATCTCGGCGTTGCACAGCACGTCCGGGTTGGGGGTGCGGCCCGCCGAATACTCGCGCAGGAACTCGGCGAACACGCGGTCCTTGTACTCGGCCGCGAAATTTACCGCCTCGAGCTCGATCCCGATCGCGTCGGCGGCCGCGGCGGCGTCGATCAGGTCCTGGCGCGTCGAGCAGTACTCGTCATCGTCGTCGTCCTCCCAGTTCTTCATGAACAGACCGATGACTTCGTAACCCTCGCGTTTGAGCAGCAGCGCGGCGACCGAGGAGTCGACGCCTCCCGACATGCCCACCACCACGCGCTCGGCCATGCCGGCGCCTCAGGCGAATTCGCGCGACAGCACGTCGAGCGGAAAACGGGCACCGGCGAGGTAGTCCGCCACGCAGCGCGCCACCAGCGGCGAGCGGTGCATCGCCTGCCGCGCCGCCAGTTCCTCGGGCGTGAGCCAGTGCGTGGCGACGATTTCCTTGTCCAGCTTGCGCGCGGGGTCGGGTCCGCGCGCGCTTCCGGCGAAGGCGATGCGCAGGAAGGTCGTGTCCGAGGGCTCGTGGCGCCAGCGGTAGATCCCCACCAGCGCGCTCGGCTCGAGCGCGTGCGCGGTCTCCTCCAGGGTCTCGCGCACGCAGGCCTCGAGCAGCGACTCGCCCGGGTCCAGGTGGCCCGCCGGCTGATTGAGCACGCGCCGGCCGTCCGCGATCTCCTCGACGAAGAGGAACTTGCCGTTGCGCTCGATGACCGCCGCGACCGTAACGCTCGGGCGCCAGACCCCGCTCATGCCGCCTTCTGCGTGTTCTTGCGGATGAACGCCGCCATGCGCGCGACGCCCTTCTCGATCGCCTCCTTGGAGGCGGCGTAGGAAAAGCGCACGTGCTGACCCTCGCCCGGCACGCGCATACCGAAATGAATGTCGGCCAGCAGCGCGACGCCCGCCTCGTTCAGCAGCCGCTTCCTGAATTCCTCCGAATCCTGCGCGCCGATCATGCGGCAGGCCTCGGTCACGTTCGGCCAGACGTAGAACGCGCCGCCCGGCACCAGGCAGCTTACGCCCGGGACCTCGTTCAGCAGGCGCACGATGAGGTCGCGCCGCGCGAGGAAGCTCGCCTTCATCGCTTCGGCCGCGTCCTGGGGCCCGTTGATCGCTTCGACCGCCGCCCACTGCGAAATCTGCGACGCGCAGGACTCGGTGTTGGTGATCCAGCGCGTGAAGTGCGGCGCAAGCACGGGGTTGGAGGCGAAGCCGATGCGCCAGCCGGTCATGGCCCAGGTCTTGGAGGCGCCGTCGGAGATGATGGTGCGCTCGACCATCCCCGGCACCTGGGCGATCGAGAAGAACGCTTCCCCGTAGACCAGCCTGGAGTAGATCTCGTCGGCGTAGACCCAGACCTGCGGGTGGCGCTTGAGAATCGCGGCGATCTGCTCCAACTCCTTGCGCGAGAGCAGCCCCCCGGTCGGATTGTGCGGGTAGTTCAGGATCAGCAGCTTGGTTTTGGGCGTGATCAGCCGCTCCAGCTCGTCGGGGTCGAACGAGAACCCGCGCGCCTCGTGCAGGTGGATCGGCACCGGTCGCGCGCCGCTGGCGAGGATCTGGGACTCGTAGATCGGGAATCCCGGGTTTGGGTAGATCACCTCGTCGCCCGCGCCGTGATCGGTCACCGACAGGATCGCGTAGGCGATGAACGGCTTGGCGCCGGCGGCCACCACCACGTCGGCGGGCCGGATCGGCAGCCCGCCGCGCATTCGCGCCAGGTAACCGGCGGCCGCTTCGCGCAGCTCGTCGATCCCGGCCGACGGCGTGTAGCCGTGCTTGCCCTCGCGGATGGCGCGGATCGCCGCCTCCTGCACGTTCTGCGGCGCCGGGAAGTCCGGCTGGCCGATGCAGAACGAGATGATGTCCTTGCCCTGGCGGGCGAGCTCATTCACTTCGGCGAGCACGACGAAAGCATTCTCGGTTCCGAGGCTGCGGGCACGGCGGCTGATCTCGGGCATGGCGGGAGGCCTGGGGCGGGGAAAAGACGAATTTTAGCCGATGGCGCTATCATTGCCCGATGCTGATCAACTGCGTCGCATACCAGGACGGGAAGAAGCTGGCCGAGATCGGCAAGCGCGAGATCAGCGCCTACCTGTCGCGCCCGGACTGCTTCGTCTGGGTGGCGCTGCGCGACGCCGACGAGGCCGAGTTGCACGAGATGCAGGAGGAGTTCGGCCTGCACGAGCTCACGGTCGAGGACGCGTTGCACGGCAACCAGCGGCCCAAGATCGAGGACTACGGCGATTCCCTGTTCGCGGTGCTGCATACGGTCGAATTCGTGGGCGAAGAGCTGAGCGTCGGCGAGCTCGACGTGTTCGTCGGCCCCAACTACGTGCTGTCGGTGCGCAACAACGCCCCCAAGGGCTTCCAGGACGTGCGTTCGCGCTGCGAACGCGAACCCGAGCTGCTGCGCTATGGCTCTGGCTACGTGCTCTACGCGCTGATGGACGCCGTCGTCGACCGCTACTTCCCGGCGCTGGACGCGCTCGAGACCAAGCTCGAGCGCATCGAGGAGGAGATCTTCGGCGGCCACCTGGCGCGCGCGAACATCGAGTCGCTCTACGCGCTAAAGCAGAACCTCATGACGCTCAAGCACGCCGCCGGGCCGCTGCTGGACGCGGTGGGCAAGCTCTACGGCGGGCGCGTACCGCACGTGTGCACCGGCATGGCAGAGTACTTCCGCGACGTCAACGACCACCTGGTGCGGCTGAACTCGACCATCGACTCGATCCGGGACATGGTGAGCACGGCGATGAACGTGAACGTTTCGCTCATCTCGCTGCAGGAGAACGAAGTCACCAAGCGGCTGGCGGCCTATGCCGCGCTGGTCGCGGTGCCGACGCTGATCGCGGGCATCTACGGCATGAACTTCAAAACAATGCCGGAGCTGCAGTGGAGCTTCGGCTACCCCCTCGCGCTGGGCGCGATGGCGATCATCGACGGCTACTTCTGGTACCGCTTCCGCAAGGCGCGTTGGCTGTAGCCACGCCGGCGCTCACCAGCCCTTGGGCTGCCAGTTCAGATCGGTACCGTCCTTGAGCTCGCCGATCCTGATCACGCTCGGGCTCTCGAAGTAGTACGGCGGCACCGGCAGGTTGATCGGCGCGGGCGACCCTGCCAGCACGCGCCCCGACAGATCGTACTTGGAACCGTGGCAGGGGCAGTAGAAGCCTCCGGTCCATTCCGGGCCGACGGATCCCGGCTGCGGCCGGTACTCCGGAACGCAGCCGAGATGAGTGCAGATTCCGACCAGCACGAGGTACTCCGGGCGCACCGAGCGCACGCCGCTGTCGAGATGCAGATCCATGGCCGGCGGCTGCTGCGGCACCCGCGACCCGGGATCCGAGAGGTCGAGCTTCGAGTGCTCGACCTTACGCAGCTCGGCCGGCGTGCGGTGCAGGATCCACACCGGCTTCTCGCGCCACGACACGGTCGTCAGCTGCCCCGGCTCGAGCCCGTTCACGCTCACCCTGACCGGCGCACCCGCCGCCTTGGCGCGGGCGCTGGGCAGCAGCGAGCCGACGAAGGGCACCGCCGCGGCGGCGATCTCGATAGCCCCTACCGTCGAAGCTGCGGTCAGCAGCCGGCGGCGCCTGCGATTGACCGGGCCTGGCTTGTCTTCTTGGTCCATGCCGAAAGGGACAGGGCAATTCGCCCTGAAGTTCACGTCAGTTACGCCAGGCGATTCCGGGCGAATGCCGAGCAGGCTACGAGGGCGGGCGGTAATCGAGGAGCTCGACGACGTTTTCGCCGATCTGCGAGGGGTTAAACGCTGCCGCTGACCAGACCTTGCGCACCAGTTTTACGAATCGCTTTACCTCGGGCGCATACCAAACCGTCATCTCGAAGCGCCCTTCGATCGCGCGTCCAGGCATGTGCGCCCCGGAAGTCCTGCGGCCCGCGAGGTCCAGCCGCAAGGTGCGGAATGTTCCGGCCGGCACGGTCACGTCCTCCGAGCGCCGGTCCTTCAGCGTGATGACCCAATCCGGCAGCCCGCCGCCGCCCGATGGGTAGCCGACAGGAACGTCAATGTCCGTCGGGGCCCGGCCCGCGTTGATCGCGAGCAGGTACGGCGACAGCTCAATCAGGTCGTCGTCAGAATCGAGCGCAAACTCGAAGAAGCGCGAGGCGCGCGCATCGACCGAGCGCCTGGCGTCCTTGCCGCCGCCCGCGCTGCTCGTGAGCCTCTCCTCAACGACCGCACCGTCCACGTGCAGCACGCGCACGGTAACGTCGAGTTGCTTGCCGGAGAAAATTCGCTCGACGACGCGGTATTTCCAGCTCGTGCCGGCCGCCGGCAACCCGGGCGCGGCGATCGGTGCCCGCGGGGTGCTTTGCTTCGCGAGCGCCGCCTGCGAGCGCTCGTGGATCTGCGCGATCCAGTCCGCCGGGAGCGCGATGTTCAGGTTCTGCGCAAACGGGCTGTAGAGCGTCGTAATCCCGATCAGGCGGCCCTCGGCGTCGAACAACCCGCCGCCGCTCGATCCCGGGGAAATCGGTGCGGTTGTCTGGATCACTTCATCGACACCTTGTGCTGCCAGCGCGCCGCTCATTGAACGCAGCCCCGAAATCAAGCCTTCGCTGAGCGTCACCTCAAGGCCTTCCGGGTTGCCGATCGCGAACACACGCTCCCCCACCTTCAGGTCTGCGCGCGCGCGGGTCGCTACCGGCGGCGCATCGAAGTTGTCGACCTTCAGCAGGCAAAGGTCGCGCCGCACGTCGGCGTCTTCAAGCGAGGCGCCGTAGCTCACGTTCTTGCGCCGCACGTTCACGTACTTGGCCTTGACGAGAACGTGGCAGTTGGTGACCAGCTTGCCATGCGCCACCACGACTGCGCTGCCCAGGCCCAGCGGGCGCTCGGCGGCATCCCGGGTCCGCACGACCCATACGCTCGGCGATACCTTCTCGAACACCTGCGAGGGGTCGAGCGCGAGCGCGGGCCCGGACACCGCGGCGAGAAGCGCAAAGGCGCGGGCGACCAGGCGGGAAATCGGCGTTTGGCGGGTCATTGCTGCATCAGGTCCTTGAGGTCGTCGAGCCGCACGGGCCCGCTCGCGGGCGCGGGCGCGGGCAGGGATGAATCCGGCGCTACCGATTGATCGTCGGTCGGCAGCACCGGAAACCCGCCTTTAATGCGGCGGTACCGCGCGGGAAGGCTCGGATTCGGGTTGCCGGAGCGCACCTCGGCGCCGAGGGTGGCGACGACGTCGCGCGCGGCGAGCAGGTCGGGCCCGACGATCATGATGTCCTTCGGGTACATGCGGATGACTCCCGTCGCGCTATAGGTCGTGACCCTTGCCCCCGGGATGTAGATCACGGTGGGCGCCCTGTAGGCGGTGCGGACGAACGGGGACGCAAGGACGGGACTACCCAACGAGACCCGTCGCGCCGAGTACAACTTGAAGTAGGCGTAGCCATGCTGCAGCGTGAGCTCGGCGCAGCGGTAGAGGAAATACTTGAGCACCACCAGCCGCGACGTATAGCCGTTGCCGCCAAAGCTCACGCGGTAGGTGTCGTCGGCGAGCTTTTCATCCTTATAGCCGCCGGTCATACCCGCGGGCTGATAGGCCGTGACGCAACCGCCCAGCGCAAACGCCAGCAAGACTCCGATCAGCAAAGTCCGACGCCCAACCCGCATTGATCTGCTTCCCATAACCTCGCCCATGCCCCCTAACTTATGCAGCTCGGATTCTAGCCCGAACGCGTGGCGCGCCAAGGCGTTAAGCTACCGTCTTTGCAAGTTTTCGCGCCGCGGCCCTAATCCTGATGAATGTCGACTTCAGCAGCCTGCACCCGAGCTTCGTCGCCGAGGCAGGACCGATCGATCTGCGCCGCGTGGCGGACCGCGCAACCCTGGAGGCAATCCGCGCCGGGATGGACCGGTACCTAGTGCTGGTGTTCCGCGGACAAACTTTCAGCGACCCCGAGCAGATCGCGTTCGCGCGGCGCTTCGACGGCGAACTGCACGCCAAGACAGGTTCGGCGGCGCTGGGTGCCAACCGCTTCGGCAACGAGGCGCTGACCGACATTTCCAACGTGGCCGCGGACGGCAGCATCATGGCGCGCGCGGACCGCAAGCGCCAGTACGCGCTCGGCAACCGCCTGTGGCACACCGACGCCTCGTTCCAGGATCCGCCCGGGCGCTACTCGATGCTGCACGCGCGCGTGGTGCCGGCTTCGGGGGCGGACACCGAATTCGCCGACATGTGCGCGGCCTACGACACGCTCGACGACGCGATGCGCGCCAGGCTCGAGGGCCTGCGCGTGCACCACTCGATCGCCCACTCGCGCCAGATGCTCGGCTTCGAGTTCACGCCCGAGGAAGCGGAGTTGCTGAAGGGCGCAATCCATCCGCTGGTGCGTATCAACCCGCGCAGCGGGCGGCGCTCGCTCTACCTCGCCTCGCACGCTTCGCGCATCGTCGACTGGCCGGTGCCGGAAGGGCGGCTGCTGCTGCGCGACCTCACCGAGCACGCCACCCAGCCGCAGTTCGTCTACCGCCACGCCTGGCGCGTGGGCGACCTGGTGATCTGGGACAACCGCGCCACCATGCACCGCGGCCGCCCGTTCGACGACGCGAGGGAGCGGCGCGAGCTGCGCCGGGTCACGACGCTCGATCTCGACCTTCGGTCTACCGCCTGAGCACCCGGCCGGCGCGCGCCCCGGTCGGGCGTCCGTCGCGCCATGCGACCTGGCCGTTGACCATCACCAGCTCGATGCCCTCGGCGGGCGTGGCGGGATGCTCGAAGCTCGCCGTGTCGCGCACGCGCAGCGGGTCGAACAGAGTGAGGTCCGCGTAGGCGCCGGGCGCGACCAGCCCGCGCCCTTCCAGTCCGAAGTTGCGCGCCGACAGGCCGCTCATCTTGTGCACCGCCTGCTCGAGCGTGAACAGCCCCTCGTCGCGCGCATAGTGGCCTAGCACGCGCGGGAAGGTTCCCCACAGGCGCGGGTGCGGATGGACGTCGTGCGGCAGTCCGTCCGAGCCGATCATCGTCGGCGCAAAGGCGAGCACGCGTCGCACGTCTTCCTCGCTCATCTGGAAGTACACCGCGCCGGCCGGCTGCAGCCTGGCCGCCGCCTCCTCGGCGCCGCAGCCCATCAGCCGCGCGACCTCGTCCAGCGTCCTGCCGGCGAGCTCGGGTTGCGCCCTGGACCAGGTCACCAGGGTCTTCGACGCGCGTGCGGCCATGTCCCAGCGCAGTACGGTCGACGAGGCGGCGTAGGGATAGGCGTCGAGCGCCACCGGCTGCGCGCGCATCGCCGCCTCGATCGCCGCCAGGCTCTGACGCGTCTTGCCGTGGTTGGCCACCCCCGCAGCCTTGTGGTGCGAGATGAAGGCGGGCACTTCGGCCTCGCGCCCGATACGGAACGTCTCCTCGAGCGACTCGAGCAGGTGGTCGGCCTCGTCGCGCATGTGCGTGACGTAGAGCGCGCCGCGCGCGCGCAGCGGCGCGCACAGCTCGATGACCTCCTCGGTCGGCGCGGCGTTGGCCGGGGCGTAGAACAGCCCGGTCGACAGGCCGATCGCCCCCGCGTCGAGGCTTTCCGCCACGATTGCCCGCATGCGGGCGATCTCGCTCTTCGTCGCCGCACGGTCGAGCCGGTCCATGGTCGCCACCCGCAGCGTGCTGTGGCCGACCAGCAGCGCGGCATTGAGCGCGGCTGGGCGCGCGCCGAGCTCCTCCAGGTAGTCGGCGAAGCGCGGGTAGCGGTACGAGCCGCCCGCGTCGAGCAGGTCGAGCGGCGGCGGCACGCGGTCGGCCACCAGCGGCGCGAGGCTGATGCCGCAGTTGCCGCCGATCACCGTGGTGACGCCCTGGCTCAGCTTGGGCGTCATGTCCGGCTGCGCGAGCAGCAGCCGATCGTCGTGCGTGTGCACGTCGATGAATCCGGGCGCGAGCACGCGGCCCGAAGCGTCGATCTCGCGCTCGGCGCGCCAGCCTTCCAGCCGGCCGAGCGCGGCCACGCGCTCGCCACGCACCGCGACGTCGGCTTCGCGCCGCGGCGCGCCGCTGCCGTCGATTACAATCGCGTTGCGGAACACAACGTCGCAGCTCTCGAGCGCCATGCGCTTCTCCTCCGCTTCAGTCCGCCAGGCGCAGCTCGCAGCGAACGGCGTCCCAGCCGACCGCGACGCGGGCTTCCGCGCGTCGTTCGACCAGGCCCAGCTCGGCCAGCCGCTTTACGTCAGTATGCACGTTCTTGTAGTCGCGCTCGAGCCGCCGCGCCAGCTCGTAGACCGACAGTGGCCCCGCTGCGCGCAGGCGCGCGAGCAGCTGCCAGCGCGCGGGCGTTAGGTTCTTCAGCAGCGCAGGCAGGTCGGGCAGGGTCAGCACCGCGAGCGGCGGCGCGCGCCGGCCCTCGGCGGCGCGGTTCCACGCCGCCTCGAAGCGGTCGAGCGCGTCCCCTGGCGAACCGACGCGCAGCTCAAGCGTCTTCGCCAAGGCTCCCCCCGGCCGCCTCGACGTCGCGCTCGAAGTCGTAGCGCAGCTGCTCGACCGAGCGGAACTCGTAGGGCAGCTCCCGCCCGCGCACGCGGCGGCGGCCTTTCGCGTACTCGACCAGCGCGCCGTAACGCAACCGATACTCGCCCCCGGGGCGGAACTCGATCTCGAGCAGCGTGCCGTCGCTCAGCAGCACCTTTTCCTGCAGCGGCAACATATGGCTTAGGATACCATAGTGCGCGTAGGCTAGAATGTCGCAAATGGCCGCCGAGGACGCCTTCTTCAACCTCTACCGCCACGGCTTCGCGCGCGTTGCGGTGGCCACGCCCGCGCTGCGCGTGGGCGACCCGGCGGCCAACGCTGCCGGCACGCTCGCACTGATGCGCGAGGCCGCGCGCGCGAAGGCGATCGTGTGCGTGTTTCCCGAGCTCGGGCTGTCGTCCTACACCGCGGACGATCTGTTCCATCAGCAGGCGCTGCTCGACGCCTCCGAGGCGGCGCTCGCGCGCCTGCTGCAGGCCACGCGCGCGCTGCCGCTTGCGGCGCTGGTCGGGCTGCCGGTGCAGGTCGATGGGCTGCTGTACAACTGCGCGGCACTGGTCTGCCGCGGCAGGCTGGTCGGCGTGGCGCCCAAGACTTACCTGCCGAACTATCGCGAGTTCTACGAGCTGCGCCAGTTCACCCCGGGCGAAACCTGCCTGCGCACGGAGGTGGCGCTCGCCGGCCAGCGCGCGCCGTTCGGCACCGACCTGGTGTTCCGCCTCGACGAGCAGCCGCGCTTGAAGCTGTTCGCCGAGATCTGCGAGGACCTCTGGGTGCCGGCGCCGCCGTCGACCTTCGCCGCGCTCGCGGGCGCGACCGTGATCGCCAACCTGTCGGCGTCCAACGTGGTGATCGGCAAGCACGAGTACCGCAGCGAGCTGGCGTCGAATCAGTCCGCGCGCTGCCTGGCCGCCTACATGTTCAGTGCCTCGGGCCCGGGCGAGTCGACCACCGACCTGGCCTGGGACGGCCACGCCATGATCTGGGAGAACGGCACCCTGCTCGCCGAGTCGCAGCGCTTCTCCACCCAGCCCGGGCTGACGATTGCGGATCTCGACCTCGACCGCCTGGCCGCCGACCGCATGCGGCAAAACTCCTTCGGCCAGTCGCTGGCGCGCCACAGGGCGGAGGCGGAGCGCTTTCGCGAGATCGGCTTTTCGCTCGCGCTGCCAAAAGGCAGGCTGCCGCTCGTGCGTCAGGTGGCGCGCTTTCCCTACGTTCCGGGCGATCCGGACACCCGCGACGCGCGCTGCGAGGAGGTGTACCGCATCCAGGTGCAGGGTCTCGCCACGCGCATGCGCGCGAGCGGCACCGACAAGCTGGTGATCGGCGTCTCCGGCGGGCTCGACTCGACCCAGGCGCTGCTGGTGTGCGCCCGCGCGATGGACGAGCTCGGGCTGCCGCGGCGCAACATCCTCGCCTACACCATGCCGGGCTTCGCCACCTCGACCCGCACCCGCAGCCAGGCCTGGCAGCTGATGCGCGCAATCGGCTCGAGCGCCGAGGAGATCGACATCCGGCCCTCCTGCCTGCAGATGCTCAAGGACCTGCGCCACCCCTACGCGCGCGGGCGCAAGGTCTACGACATTACCTTCGAGAACGTGCAGGCCGGGGAGCGCACCAGCCACCTGTTCCGCCTCGCGAACATGCACGGCGGGCTCGTGGTCGGCACCGGAGACCTGTCGGAGCTCGCGCTGGGTTGGTGCACCTACGGCGTAGGCGACCAGATGTCGCACTACAACGTGAACGTCAGCGTGCCCAAGACGCTGATCCGCTACCTGATCGGCTGGGTGGCGAAGTCGGGCCAGTTCGAGCGTGCGGTCGGGCGCACGCTCGAGCGCGTGCTCGCCACCGAGATCAGCCCGGAGCTGGTGCCCGGCCGCAAGCTGAGCCAGCCGGCGCAGCTGACGGAAGACACGATCGGCCCGTACGCGCTGCAGGATTTCCACCTCTACTACACGCTTCGCTTCGGCTATGCGCCCTCCAAGGTGGCGTTTCTGGCCTGGAACGCGTGGCGCGGCAAGGACGGCTACCGCCTGAGCGAGATCCGCAAGTGGCTCGGTGTGTTCCTCAGGCGTTTCTTCCAGACCAGCCAGTTCAAGCGCAGCGCGCTGCCCAACGGGCCGAAGGTCGGCTCCGGCGGGTCGCTCTCGCCGCGCGGGGACTGGCGCGCGCCTTCGGACGGCGTCGCCGACGCCTGGCTGGCGGACCTCGAGCGGGTTCCGGCGCGCGACTGAGCAGGAGCGGAAAGAAAAACGGGCCGGCCCAGAAAAGGGCCGGCCCGTCTTGAAGCACGGTGAAAAGGGGGGGCCGTACTTCGAGGTCTATGCTAAGGCAGCGCGCTGTCTGGCGCCTGAGTCGGCGCTGACGTCTTCCTGAAACTCGGGGATGGCGCAGCGAACCGCGTCCTCGACCTTTTCCAGCAGCACGAACTCGAGCTTGGCGCGCGCCTCCGCCGGCACGTCCTCCAGGTCCTTCTCGTTGCGCTTCGGCAGCATCACGGTGCCGATCCCCGCGCGCAGCGCGGCGAGCACCTTTTCTTTCACGCCGCCGATCGGCAGCACCAGACCGCGCAGCGAGATCTCGCCTGTCATGGCGACATCGCTGCGAACCGCCTTGCCCGCGAGCAGCGACGTGAGCGCGAGGTACATCGCCACGCCCGCACTCGGTCCGTCCTTGGGCGTGGCGCCGGCCGGAACGTGGATGTGCACGTCGATCTTGTCGAACGCTGCCGCCAGGCGCCCCTTGGCCAGCGTCAGCGCCGCCTGCGCCGACTCCTTCATGACCTCGCCCAGCTGCCCGGTGAGGATCAGCTTGCCCGTGCCCGGCACCTTGGTCGCCTCGATAAACAGGATGTCGCCGCCCACCGGCGTCCACGCCAGGCCGGTCGCCACCCCGGGGACCCCGGTCATCAGCGCCAGTTCGCTCTCGAACCTGCGCGCGCCGAGAATCGGCTGCAAGTCCGCGCTATCCACCGCGACCGACTCCGCCTGGCCTTCCGCGATTCGCATCGCGACGCGGCGCAGCACCGCGCCGATCTCGCGCTCGAGGTTGCGCACCCCCGCCTCGCGCGTGTAATCGCGCACGATCGCCGTCAGCGCGGCGTCGCTGAGCGAGGCCTGCTCCGGCCTCAGGCCGTTCGCCTCCAGCTGGCGCTTGACCAGGTAGCGCCGCGCGATCTCGAGCTTCTCCTCTTCCGTGTAGCCGGGAAGCTGGATCACCTCCATGCGGTCGCGCAGCGGCCCCGGAATCGTGTCGAGCACGTTCGCGGTCGCGATGAACATCATCTTCGACAGGTCGAAGTCGACGCCGAGGTAGTTGTCGCGGAACTTCGAGTTCTGCTCCGGATCGAGCACCTCGAGCAGCGCCGAGGACGGATCGCCCTGGAAACCTCCCGCGCCGACCTTGTCGATCTCGTCCAGCATCAGCACGCCGGCGCGCGTTTCCGCGCGGCGGATCGCCTGGATGATGTTGCCCGGCAGCGCGCCGACGTAAGTGCGCCGGTGGCCGCGGATCTCGGCTTCGTCGTGCAGGCCGCCCAGCGCCACACGCTGGAACTTGCGCCCGGTCGCGCGCGCGATCGACTGTCCGAGCGAGGTCTTGCCCACGCCCGGCGGACCGACGAAGCACAGAATGGGACTCTTGCCCTCGGGATTGAGCTTCCTCACCGCGAGGTACTCGAGAATGCGGCGCTTGACCTTCTCCAGGCCGTAGTGATCCTCGTCCAGCACCTTCCTCGCTTCGCCGATGTCGATCGGCTTGGAAGGCTCGGCCTTCCACGGCAGCTCCGTGAGCCACTCGAGGTAGGTGCGCAGCATGCCGTACTCGCCGCCGCCTTCCTGCATGCGCTGCAGGCGCTTCAATTCCCTGTTGGCGTGCTTCGCGACGTCCTCCGGCATTCCAGCGTCATCGAGCGCCTTCTTCAGCTCCTCGATCTCGGCCGCCGTGTCCTCGCCCTCGCCCAGCTCTTTCTGGATCTGGCGCATCTGCTCGCGCAGCACGTGCTCGCGCTGGCGTTCATCGAACGCCTTGCGCGTCTGATCGCCGATTTCCTTCGACAATTTTAGGATCTCGATCCGGTTGCCGAGCAGCGCGAGCACCTTGTCCAGGCGCGCGCGCACGCTGAAGGCCTCGAGCAGCTCCTGCTTCTGCTCCGGCTTCACGTCGAGGAAGTTCGCCACCATGTCGGCGAGCGCGCCGGGCGAGTCCATGCCCTGCACCACCGCGGCGAGGCCCTCGGGCGCGTTCGGCAGTAGCTCGATCGCGGCCGCCGACTGCTGCTTGAGCTGCATGAAGCGCGCCTCGAGCTCCGCGCCCGATTCCTGCACCTCCTCGATCATCGCCACCCGCGCCGCGAGGAACGGCCAGCCCTCGAGGAACTCGAGCACGCGAAAGCGCGACTGCCCCTGCACCACCATGTGGTGCGCGCCGTCCGGCGCGGTGACGTAGCGCGCAATCTGGCCCGCGGTGCCGACCCAGTGCAGGTCGTCCGGGCCGACCTGGTCCCGAGTCGGATCGCGCTGCAGGAGGAAGCCGACCTGCCGCTCGCGCTTGGCGGCGTCCTGCGCCGCGGCGACCGATTTCTCGCGCCCGATCGTCACCGGCACGATGACGCCCGGGAACAGCACCGTGTTCCTCATCGGAATGACGGCGATCACGTCCTCTGGCAGCGGCTTGGCGCCGCCGTTGGCACGCTCCGGCGCAGGTGCGCCCAAGCGAGCGCCTTCATCGGCGGAGAGCATCTGCTGGGACTGCGGCCAGAGGTTCATGCGGCCTCCTTGCGTTTGGCGAACGTGAGCGTCAGCAGCCCGTTCGCGAGGGTTCTGCCGGTCAGCTCGAGCGCGTGCATCGGCAGCGCGATGCGGCGCTCGAAGCGCCCGTAGGGAATTTCGAGCCGGTGGATGCGCGCGCCGCCGTCGGAGGCGGGAAATGCGCGCAGCGCGGAGATGGTCACCGCGTCGTGCTCGATGCCGATCGCGACCGACTCGGCGCCGACGCCCGGCAGGGCGACGTGCGCCCGCAGCGCGTCGCTGCTCTCGACCAGGTCCACCGGCGGCTCCCAGGTCCTGGCGGCCGCAGACGGGCCGACGCGGAAGAACTGCCGCTGCAGGCGCTCGGCCTGCTCGAGCATCGAGAGGGCCTCGCCCCACATCAGACTGTGCAAATCGCGCGATCTCATGGACGCTAGATGGCGCTGCCCCGCCCTGGATTCAAGTCGGACAGAAAAAGGGGTGCTGCGTCAGGGCATTACCGCCTCAGGCGTAGGAGCGCATGCGCTCCGCCAGCTCCTTCAGCGGACCGATTCCGCTCGCTTCGGCGCGCCCGCACCAGTCTTGCAGCCGCCCGACCAGCTGCTCGCGCGTGGCCGAGGAGCGCCCCCATATCGCGGCGAGCTCGCGCCGCATCGATACCATGGTCTGCAACAGGGGCGACTTCGGCAGCGCCTCGGCCATCGCCTTGCGCTCGGCCTCGCGCAGCGTCTTCTCGTCGCGCCCCAGCCAGCGCCCCAGGCGCGCGAACAGGCGCGCGTCATCGGGTGCGCGCTCGCGCAGCCTGCGCAGCTCGCCGGCCCAGGCGAGCCTGAGCGCCCCGCCATACCGCGCCAGCAGGTCGTAGCGATAGGCAATGACCGCCTGCAAGGTGACCGGATCGACCGCGGGCTTGGGCGGCGCGACGTGCGGCATCGGCGCCACGTGCTTCACCCGCGCCAGCCCGAGCGCTTCCAGGATGACGATGTACATCCAGCCGATGTCGAATTCGAACCACTTGTACGACAGCTTGGCCGAGGTCGGGAACGCGTGGTGGTTGTTGTGCAACTCCTCGCCGCCGATCAGCACGCCCCAGGGCACGATGTTGGTGCTCCAGTCGGGCGTCGGCCAGTTGCGGTAGCCCCAGTAATGTCCGACGCCGTTGACCACTCCCGCGGCCCAGAACGGAATCCACAGCACCTGGGTCAGCAGGATCAGCCCGCCGGGCACGATGCCGAACAGCAGCACGTCGGCCGCTCCCGTCAGGACGATCCCCACCACCTGGAACCTGGAGTACAGGTTGCGCTCGAGCCAGTCGTCCGGCGTGCCGTGACCGTAGCGCTCCAGCGTCTCGGCCTTGCGCGCCTCCTTCACGTAGAGAAACACCCCGAGCCACAGCACCCGGTTGATGCCGTATACCTGCGGGCTGTGCGGATCGTCCGCGGTGTCGCACTTGGCGTGGTGCTTGCGGTGCACCGCCGCCCACTCGCGCGTCACCATTCCGGTGGTCAGCCACAACCAAAGACGGAACAAATGGCTCGCCAGCGGGTGAAGCGCGAGCGCGCGGTGCGCCTGGTGGCGGTGCAGGAAGATCGTGACGGAAACGATCGTAACGTGCGTCAGCGCCAGCGCGACCAGCACGTAACCCCACCACGGCAGATCGAACACACCCAGGAATAGTAGTGAGCCCATGGCGGCTCCGATACGATTACCCCTTATCGGTCAGCCTAGCCCCCGTCCCGGAGGGCGTCTTGATCCAACTCAAACAGCGCGACACCATCGCCGACGGCCGACTCGCCTAGGCCGGTTCGACCGTCTCGCGGTAGGCGTGCCAGGCGCCGTGGCCGATCAGCGGCAGCGCCACCACCAGCCCGAGGTACCAGGTGGCGAACACCAGCAGCGCCAGGCCACCGCCCGCGGCGCCGTAGGCAAGCACGAACAGCCACGCCTCGGGCGAACGGACGAGCTCGGCGGCGAATCCGGCGGCGCTCGGCACACCGTCGGGGAAGAACAGCGCCATCATCACGACCGAGACCCGGATCCAGACCGCGAGCGACAGGGTCAGGATCAGCGCGTAGAAGCCGATCGCGGGCGCGTTCTCGCGCCAGGCGACGAGCGTCGGCGCGAGCCGCGGCGGCTCGCCGCGCTCGCGGCGGCGGCTGATGTCGTACAGGCCGATCACCAGGAACGGGCCCACCAGCAGGAAGCCGGTGATGAACGCGAGCCCGACCGCGCCGGCGTAATAATGCGCGAGCAGGAAGCCCATCAGCGCGAGCACCGCGCCGTAGAACAGGCTTGCCGCCGGCGCCGCGCGCAGGTCGGCCAGCGCCTTGCGCAGCCAACGCCGCGGTGCGTCCCTGCCGATGGCGCGCACCTGCGGCCAGACGAAGGGCGGCGTATCGTACAATCGTTGCGGCTCGTTCATCGCTCCCCCCTCATGACCGTCGGCATCGGCGAATTTTGCGATACCCACGCCCACGTTTTCGGGCCGCAGCAACGATACCCCTACAACCCCGGCCGTGCCTATACCCCGGCCGACGCGCCGCTCGAGGCCTGGTTCGAGCTTCACGCCCGGCTCGGCATCGGACGCGGGGTGCTAGTGCAGCCGAGCGTCTACGGCACCGACAACCGCGCGATCCTGGACGCGGTGGCGCTGCACCCACGGCGGCTGCGCGCGGTGGTCGCGGTGGGCACGGACGTGAGCGACGCGGAGCTCGAGCGCCTGCACGCCGCCGGCGCGCGCGGCATCCGCGTCAACCTGGCCGACAAGGGCGGCAACCCGTTCGCTTCGCCGGCCGAGCTCGAGCGTCTCGCCGCGCGCATTGCGCCGCTGGGCTGGCACGTCGAGTTGCTCGCGCACGTGAACGAGATGCAGGACTGGATCGACGCGCTCGCGCGCCTGCCGACCGAGGTCGTGTTCGGCCACTACGGCTACATGCCGGCCGCGCTCGGGGCCGATCATCCCGCCTTGCGCGCCTTCCTGGCGCGGCTCGAGAGCGGGCGCTGGTGGGTCAAGCTCACCGCGCCCTACCGCCTTACCGCCCGCAGCGCGCTGCCGTTCGACGACGTCGAGCCGTTCGCGCGCGCGCTCGCCGCGGCATGCCCCGAGCGGCTGCTGTGGGGCTCGGACTGGCCGCACCCCTACATCCGCTCGCAAGCCGTCTCGCCCGACGACGAGGGAATGTTCGCCCAGCTCATGCAGTGGATTCCCGACCCGGCGCTGCAGCGGCGCATCCTGGCCGACAATCCGGCCATGCTATACGGGTTCTGAGCTCAGGACAGCTTGGCCGGCAGCCAGAGCGCGATCTGCGGGAACGCGATCAGCAGCGCGATCATCGCCATCAGCGTGATCACGAACGGCGCCGAGCCGACGATCACGTCGTAGATCTGGCCGCGCGAGCGCACGCCCTGCACCACGAACAGGTTGAAACCCACCGGCGGCGTGATCAGGGCGGTTTCGATCAGCAGCATCATCAGCACCCCGAACCAGATCGGGTTGAACCCCAGCGCCGCGACCACCGGCGTAATGATCGGCACCGTCGCCACCAGCATCGAGAGCGACTCCATGAACATGCCCAGCACCAGGTAGAACAGGACGATCACGACGATGGTGGCGGTGGGCGAGAGCCCGAAGCCGGTGACGTAGCTCATCACCTTGCCCGACAGGCCGATCGAGGTGATGATGAAATTGACGAAGTAGGCCGCGATCAGGATCGCCATGATCATCGCGGTGGTCTTCATGGTGCCCTCGAAGGTGTCGCGCAGCATCGCCCACGACAGCCGCCGCCGCCACGCCGCCAGGCCGAAGGCGGCCACCACGCCCAGGCCCGCGGACTCGGTCGGCGTCGCGACGCCGCCGTAGATCGAGCCGATGACCACGATGAAGATCAGCAGCGGCGGGACCAGGTCGGGCAGCGAGCGCCAGCGCGCGCCCCAGCTTCCCTCCACCCGGTGCCCGCCCCAGCGCGGCCGGACGACGCAGGCGACGATGACCGTGAGCATGAACAGCACCGTCAGCACCGCGCCCGGCACGATACCCGCAAGGTAGAGCTGCGGAATCGAGGTGTCGGTCAGCGCGCCGTAGACGATCATCGGGATCGAAGGCGGGATCAGGATGCCGATGGTGCCGCCCGCGGCGATGGTGCCGAGGTACAGGCGCTCGTTGTAGCCGTACTTGTCGATCTGCTCCACCGCGACCGTGCCGATGGTCGCGGCGGTCGCCACGCTCGAGCCCGACACCGCCGCGAACAGCGTGCAGGTGCCGATGTTGGAGTGCATCAGTCCGCCCGGCAGCCACGACAGCCAGTGGGTCATGGCCGCGTACATGCGCTCGGCAATGCCCGAGCGCAGCAGGATCTCGCCCAGCAGGATGAAGAGCGGAATCGCGAACAGGATGAAGTTGGTCGAGGTCGACCAGGTGATCTCGCCGATCGCCAGCCGCAGCGGCAGGAACGAATAGCTGTAATCGAGCACCAGGCCGAGCACCAGCAGGCCGGCGGCGACCGGAATGCTCAGCGCCAGGATCGCGAGCAGGACGAGGATTGCGGTCCAGACCAGGGGCGCCCCCTTTCAGCCTTGCGGCGCCTTGTAGCGCTCGTGCTCGTGCATCACCTCCTCGAGCTCCTGCTGCGCGGTGCGCGGGCCGAGCAGCCGCTGCACGTCTTCCCAGCGTCCGCGCACGAGCAGCATCACCGCGCGCGCGAACAGCAGCAGCAGCACCGTCGAGAAGAGCACGAATCCCGCCACCCACAGCGTCTGCGGGATCGCGAGCAGCGTCCCCAGCGGCGTGAGCGAGTGCGCGTCGACCTGGATCGAGTTGAGCAGCACCTTGCCGCCCTGCCAGGTGGTGAAGGCGGCGAACACCATGAACGAGGCGAGCGCGAGCATGTCGAGCAGCGCGCAAAGCCGCAGCGGGAGAACGGCGTATAGCGAGTCGATGCGCACGTGCGCGCGGTCGAGCAGCGCCAGCGCGAGCGCCCAGCTGGTGCCGATCGCGAGCACGTAGCCGGACACCTCGCTCGAGGCGCCGAGCGGAATGCCGAACAGCTTGCGCGACAGCACGTCGACCGCGATCATGAACGCGGCCGCGGCGACCATCGCGCCGCCGAACCAGCAGCCGGCCCGCGCGACGAGTCGCGCGAGCCCGAGCAGCCTAGTCACTTATCAGAGCTTGTCGAGCGGGATCTTCAGGTGCACGACCTTGCCGACGGTCTCGTTCCACTTTTCGGCGCAGGCCTTGCCGCAGCGCTTGCCCCACTTGACCAGCACTACGTTCTGCACCAGCTCTTTCTTCAGCGCTTCGTCGGCGGCGGAGATCTTGACCAGCGTCATGCTGCCCGGCTTGCCCAGCGTGCACTCTCCCTTGCCGGTGTTGCAGTTCACGCCCTCTTCGGTCGCCTGGGCGCCGATCTTCCACATGTCGTTCTCGAGCTGCTTGAACTCCCGGGTGAAGAAGTGGCGCACCGACGCCGGAAACTTGTCCCAGCTGTTCAGGTTCGCGCCCTGGTAGGCGATCGACCAGCCCACCGCCAGCGGGAACAGATACTTCGAAACCTCGGGCCAGCCCGCGGTGTTGCCCGAAAGCGTCCCGGTCAGCGCGCAGTCGACCACCCCGCGCTGCAGCGCCGGAACCACCGAGGGGAAGGGCATGGTCACCGTCTCGGCGCCCACCGCGCTGACGAAGTCGGTCTGGGTCTTGTTGAACACGCGCACCTTCTTGCCCTTCAGGTCGGCGAGGCCCGTGATCTTGTCGCGGCACCAGAACACGATGGGCGGATTCGGCGCGAGCAGCATCAGCCCGGTCTTGAATTTTTCCTTCATGTGCTGGGCCATGACCGGCTTCCAGACCTCGCAGGCCTCGCGCGCGGTCTTGATGTCGTTGGTGATGCCGGCCAGGTCGCAGCCCTCGAACACCGGGTCCTCGCCCGCCATCTTGCTGATGTCCGAAGCCGCGAAGTCGGTCACCCCGAGCTGGGTCATGTGCAGGATCTGGAAGTCGTTCACTCCCAGCACGTCCATGTTGTTGTAGTCGGCGGTAATCGCGCCGCCCGAGTCCTTCTCGATCTTCTCGGTCCAGAACGGCCGCTCGACGCGCTTGGTCTGCGCCAGGTTGCTGAAGTAGCCGATGACCTTGACGTTGGTCTTCGGCAGGTCGGCGCCGAGCGCCGGGCCGGCAAGCAGCGCGGCGGCGGCGAGCGCGGGAACCCAGGTGGCAATGGATTTCATTTTCGCTTGTCCTCTCCGTTTTGAATTCGCCGGGCAGCTTAGAACGCCCGTGCTCGGGGCGTCAACCGCGCGAGTTGACGCGTGCGCAAAGCGGGCGGAATATCGTTCCATGACCCTCGTTCAAGCCAGCCGCGCCGCGGCCTTTGACCGCGCCGACCCGCGCGCCGCACGGCGCGCGATCCGCACCGGGGCTCACGCCGCCCAGACCGCCGGGCTCGCGCCCGGCTACGTGCAGGGCAACGTCTGCATCCTGCCGCGCGAGTACGCGGACGACTTCTTCGTCTATTGCCAGAGGAACCCCAAGCCCTGCCCTCTGCTCGCGGCCTCGGACCCGGGCGATCCGCGCCTGCCCGCGCTGGCCGGCGATCTCGACATCCGCACCGACGTGCCGAGCTACCGCGTGTTCCGCGACGGCGAGGCCGTCGGAGACGTGCCCGACATCCGCGACTTGTGGCGCGGCGACCTGATGGCCTTCGTGCTCGGCTGCTCGTTTTCGTTCGAGGAAGCGCTGATCGAAGCCGGCGTGCCGCTGCGCCACATCTCGCAGGGCAAGGGCGTGCCGATGTATCTGACGAACATCGAGACCGCGCCCGCCGGGCCGTTCCGCGGCGGCATGGTGGTCTCGATGCGCCCGTTCACTCCGGCCGACGCGATCCGCGCGGTGCAGATCACGACGCGCTTCCCGAGCGTGCACGGCGCGCCGGTGCACGTCGGCAAACCCGGGCTGATCGGCATCGAGGACCTGGGCAAGCCCTGGGTCGGCGATGCGACCGAGGTGAAGGACGACGAGCTGCCGGTGTTCTGGGCCTGTGGCGTCACGCCCCAGTCGGCGGTACGGCACGCGCGCCCGCCGCTGTGTATCACCCATACGCCCGGCCACATGCTGGTCACCGACCTCAAGAACGCGAGCCTCGCGGTCCTCTAGGAGAAAGCCCGTGCAGCATGCCAAATGGAAGATCAGCGGCGAGTACATGGAAAGCTGCAACTGCGACTACCTGTGCCCGTGCATCTACACCAACCCGCAGGCGCCGGTGACCCATGACCAGTGCACCTCGTTGCAGGTCTACCGCATCGACGGCGGCCACTTCGGCGAGGTCAAGCTGGACGGCCTCGCGTTTGCGCTCGTCATCCGCTCGGGCAGGGTGATGGCCGACGGCAACTGGGTGCTGGGCGTAGTGATCGACGACAAAGCGAACGACGCGCAGCGCGAGGCGCTCGGCGCGATCGCGAGCGGCCAGGCGGGCGGCGTCCCGGGGCGCATTCGCGAAGTCCTGGTGAGCGACTTCCGCGGCGTCGAGCCGCGTCCGATCGAATTCCGCATGGACGGGCTGAAGCGCTCGGCGGCGATCCCCGGGCTGCTCGAGTTCGCGATCGAGGGCGTGGCCTCGCGCGCCGGGAACGGCGACCCGCTCTACCTCGACAACACGTCCCACCCCGCCAACCGCAGGCTCGCGCTCGCGCGCTCGAGCGAAACCCACGTGCACGGCTTCGGCCTCGAGCTCGACATGACGGCGCAAGGCAACAACGGGCACTTCGCGCCCTTCAACTGGGCGGGCTAGACGATTCTCAGCCTAGTCGACGCGCAGCTCGCCTACGGGCTGCTGCCGCTCCTCGACGGCGCCTCGCTCGCGGTGCGCGACGGCGAGCGCATCGGCCTGATCGGCAGGAACGGCAGCGGCAAGTCGTCGCTCCTGGCAGTGATCGCCGGTCGCGCGCAGCTCGACGGCGGCGAGCTGCGCCGGCGCGACGGCCTGCGCGTGTCCCTGGTCGAGCAGGAGCCGGAGCTTCCGCCTGCGGCGAGCCTGCGCGAGAGCCTTGCCGCGCGCGGCGCTTTGGCGGCGATCCGCGACGAGCGCGCGCGCTGGCGCGCCGAGGCGCGCCTGACCGAGTACCTGCACCGCTTCGGCGCCGACGGGGCGCTCGCGCCCGGCGAGGCCTCGGGCGGCGAGAAGAAGCGCGCCGCGCTCGCGCTCGCCTTCGCGCTCGAGCCGGACCTGATCCTGCTCGATGAGCCGACCAACCACCTCGACGTCGACGGCATCGCGCTGCTCGAGCAGGCGCTGGCCAGGGGCCCCGCGGCGATCGTGGTCACCCACGACCGCTGGTTCCTCGACCGCTTCGCGACCCGCATCGTCGAGCTCGACCGCGGCGTGCTGCGCTCCTACGCGGGCAATTTCTCCGACTATGCGCGCCTGAAGGCGGGCGAGATCGCCGCCGAGGAGGTCTCGAACCGCAAGTTCGACAAATTCTGGCGCGAAGAGGAAGCCTGGATCAGGAAGGGCGTCGAGGCGCGTCGCACGCGCAACGAGGGCCGCGTGCGCAGGCTCGAGCGTCTGCGCGGCGAACGCGCCGCGCGGCGCGAGCGCCTGGGCGACGTCAGGCTTTCGATCGACGCCGGCGGGCGCAGCGGCAAGCTGGTGGCCGAGCTCGAGCGCGTCTCCAAGCGCTTCGGCGCGCGCGAGATCGTGCGCGAGCTGTCGCTAGTCATGCGCAGGGGCGACCGCATCGGCCTGATCGGCCCCAACGGCGCGGGCAAGACCACCCTAATCCGGATCATTCTCGGCGCGCTGGCGCCGGACGCGGGCACGGTGCGGCTCGGCGCCAACGTGGTGCCGGCCTACTTCGACCAGATGCGCGAGCAGCTCGACCCCGACAAGACGGTGGCCGAGACCGTGAACCCGGGCTCGGACTGGGTCGAGGCCGGCGGCGCGAAGAAGCACGTGCTGTCCTATCTCGCCGAATTTCTGTTCCCGCCGCGGCGCGCGAGCGCGCCGGTACGCATGCTCTCGGGCGGCGAGCGCAACCGCCTGCTGCTCGCGCGCCTGTTCGCGCGGCCGGCGAACGTGCTGGTGCTGGACGAGCCGACCAACGACCTCGATCTCGAGTCGCTCGAGCTGCTCGAGGCGGCGCTGCAGGACTACTCCGGAACGCTGCTGCTGGTGAGCCACGACCGCGCCTTCCTCGATAACGTCGTCACCCAGACCCTCGCGGCCGAGGGCGGCGGCGCGTGGCGCGAATACGTCGGCGGCTACAGCGACTGGCTGCGCCAGCGCAGCGAGCCTGCCGAAAAGGCGTCGATTGAAAAGGGATCTTCGTCCACGGCGCGCGATCGCCCGCGCGCAAAGCTCTCGTACAAGGAAACCCGGGAGCTCGAGCAGCTGCCGGGCGAGCTCGAGGCCCTCGAAGCCGAGCAGCACGCGCTCGCGGCGAAGATGAGCGCCGCCGACTACTACCGCCAGGCACCCGAGGCGATTCGCGCCGACCAGGAGCGCGCCGCGCAGATCGAGGCGCTGATCCACGCCGGGCTCGAGCGCTGGGAGGCGCTCGAGGCGAAGGCGAAGGCCGCGGCGTCCTAGCGGCCCAGCAGCGCCGCCAGCTCGCCGCGCACCATCAGCCGCTCGAGGTCGTCCGCGCCGCCCACCAGCACGCCGCGCACGAACACCATCGGGAAGGTCGGCCAGCCGGTCCACATCTTGAGCGCGTTGCGCCGCCGCCAGCCCGAGAGGTAACTGCCGTGGCCGATGTATTTGTACTCGAGCTTGGCCTGGTCGAGCAGCCGGCGCGCCTTCTTCGGGAACGGGTTCTGTGCCATGCCGACCACCACGATGTCGTTCGCGGCCGCCGCCTCGATCACCTCGCGCACTAAATCGGCGTGGTGTGCGGCGACCTTGTCGCGCACCGCGGGGTGGATCTTCGATTCGTCCAGGATGCTTCGGGGCACAGGCGCTAGTCTAGAATGTTTGCCTCATCAAAAGCGAGGGTTTCATGGCAACCACCACTACCGCAAGCGGACTGAAGATCGAGGAAGTCGTCGAGGGCAGCGGCGCGGCCGCCACCGCCGGCCAGCACGTCAGCGTGCACTACACCGGCTGGCTCACCGACGGCGTGATCAAGGGCCGCAAGTTCGACTCGAGCAAGGACCGCGGCGACCCGTTCGAGTTCCCGCTCGGCGCCGGCCACGTGATCAAAGGCTGGGACGAGGGCGTGCAGGGCATGAAGGTCGGCGGCACGCGCCTGCTCACCATCCCGCCCGCGCTCGGCTACGGCGCGCGCGGCGCCGGCGGCGTCATCCCGCCCAACGCCACCCTGCTGTTCGAAGTCGAACTGCTCAAGCTCGGCTAGGATAATCGGATAATCGGGGTCAGAGTCGAATTCCTCTGCTAATGGATTGGCATGGACTTTGACCCCGTACTGATCTCCGGCCGGCGCGAGGAAATGGTCGAGCGCGGCCTGTGGCACGACCGCACCATCAACGACTACCTCGACGGCTGCCTTGCCGCGCACCCCGACAAGCCGGCGCTCGTCGCGCTGCGCTTGGAAGACCGCGCAACGCGGCGCTTCAGCTACCGCGAGCTGGCGGCGATGGCCGATCGCATTGCGGTGGGGCTCGCCCGCCTGGGGCTGGGCCGCAACGACGTGGTGGCCTGCCAGCTTCCAAACTGGTGGCAGTTCACGGTCTTGTATCTCGCCTGCTCGCGCATCGGCGCCGTCCTCAACCCGCTGATGACGATCTTCCGCGAGCGCGAGCTCGGCTTCATGCTCTCGCACGGGCGCGCCAGGGCGATCGTCGCGCCGAAACGCTTCCGCGGCTTCGACTACGAGCAGATGCTGGCCGGCCTGCGCGCCTCGCTGGGCGACCTCGAGCACGTGCTGATCGTCGGCGGCGAAGGCCTGGACAGCTTCGAGGCGCGCCTGTCTGAGCCGGCCTGGGAGCGCGAGCCCGACGCGGCGCGGATCCTCGGCGCGTCGCGGCCCGGCCCCGACGACGTCACCCAGCTCATCTACACCTCCGGCACCACCGGCGAACCGAAGGGCGTGATGCACAGCGCCAACACGCTGATGTCGAACATCCTGCCGTATGCAGCGCGCCTGCGACTGTCGGGCGGCGACGCAGTGCTGATGGCCTCGCCGATGGCGCACCAGACCGGCTTCATGTACGGCCTCATGATGCCGGTCATGCTCGGCGCCCGCGCGGTGCTGCAGGACGTGTGGGACCCCGCGACCGCTGTGGCGCTGATCCGCGACGAGGGCGCAACCTTCACCATGGCGTCGACGCCGTTCCTC